>ERZ1034925.386-NODE-386-length-20621-cov-10.506418_pt1 | contig 20621 bp, 22 predicted proteins | sample MGYA00520687_ERZ1034925 | MGnify/ENA primary metagenome ERZ1034925 (study PRJEB33766, sample SAMN09781758) | gut metagenome | biome: gut microbiome | host: Homo sapiens | place: Madagascar | study: EMG produced TPA metagenomics assembly of the PRJNA485056 data... | reverse complement strand
AAAGTGGACAAAATAATGAATTAATTTTTAAAACCAATTCTAACATGGTTATTATGGGTGATGGAACCACCACTTTACAAGATGAAATTACTAGGTTAGAAGAAGGTAGCAGTAATGACAATCTGCTTATTAACTCAAATTTCTTGAACCCAATTTATCAATATGGTTCTGGGAATTTGGCTGATTTAAGTGGTTCTACAGCTGGGGTAACAGATGCTACATACTGGTTAGATAGATGGTATCCCGATGAAAGTACGTCTACTGGAAATGTGACTCGTTATGACACTGGGCGAGGAATTAGAGTGCAAACAGGGTTGTGTCAAGCTATTTATGGTTTATCTGATTATTTAGGTAAGTTTTTTACGCTTTCTGTGGGTTATGAAGATGGTGCAACGGATTATGTCACGGGGACTCTTAACTCTGGCGAAGCTAATGCGGTAACAAATGATAATTTATCTTTTTATTTATTGCCGAATGACAATGTAGTTATTGTTAAAATTATTTCAAAATATGCTACTCCTGCAACGGGGGAAACGCCAGCTGATAATTATGTAGCTATTCAATGGGCCAAGTTTGAGTTTGGTAAGTATTTAACTAAATATCAGTTGCCTAATTATAGTGAAGAACTATTGAAATGTCAACGTTATTATATGCGTTATGGCTATAAGCCTAATTCTGCTAGTTCTCCCAATGATAAGTTGCCTTTCTCAATTGGTGTAGCTACGTCTAAAACTTCGGCTGCAATTGCTTTTTGGTTGCCTACGACAATGAGAGTTTCAGTGCCTACTTTGGTTCAACACGGAACTTTTCAGGTGCAGTACCCTGGCACAAATGAAATGTTAGACGCACAAGTCACAACATTAGAAATGAGTTATAATAGTGGAAATGAATACTCTATAAGGGCTGTGTTCCCTGCTGGTGGAACAGCATTAACATATGGTCAAGCTATTATTTTCTATTCTTATGTAGCTGGTGCTTATATGGCTTTTGACGCTGAATATCATCCTAGTTGGCAAACAGTGGGTTAAAGGTGCAAATCATGGCGATAAATTATAGAGTAAAAGAAAATGGTGAAACAGTTCATTTTGAAACGGAAGCCAGTGTTACTCTTACTTCTGATGGTTCTAATGTTCAAACAGAATTAGAAAACATTCAAACTTCGTTAAAAAAGATACCTTCACCTAATTTGTTAATTAATACTGATTTTACTAATCCAGTTAATCAAAGAAGAGCTACTACTCTTACAGTGGATAAATATTTTATTGATAGATGGTACAAAATAAGTGGTACTCCTACCGCTTTAACAGTCTCTTCTACATATGGATTAAATATTAAATTCCTATCTATAGGGCAATATATAGAGTTCCCTAATTCAGTGGGCAAAACTATTTCTGCTTCGGCAAAGTTTTGTGACGGCGAGGGTAAAGAATTAGTGATTACTTTAACTGATACTATGACCTCAAGTGGAATTAGTAATATGTGTTTTGCACTGAATCCAGATTACAATGGTGTAACTGGAACGCTTCATTTTTTGATTAAAAACTTTTTGCCGCCGAGTACATGGGGTTTTGGTACAAATGGGTTGTATCTTTTATGGGCTAAAGTAGAAGTAAGTGATGTACCGACTGCTTATTCTTATCCTTTGTATGCTGATGAACTATTGCGTTGTCAAAGATATTATTTAAGATATTCTTCTGATAATGGCGCTGTTCTATATCCATCCATGGCGTATTATATGAAGGAGATTAATGTTCCAATTTATCCACCTGTAGAAATGCGTATAACTCCAACGGTACGTTATTCAGGGGAACCATGGTTTGCCGAACAGAATGGCAACGGGCCGACGGGATATACTGTAACTGCTTTTTCAACTAGTAAGCAGGTGTCTGGTAAATTTTCTTTAAATGCTACAGTAAACAAAAATGTAACTGGATTTTCACAATGGAATTTAATTATTCCTGGCAATCAATATATAGATTTTGATGCAGAATATTATGCTTAGGAAAAGAGGGAAGTTTATTGAAAAAAGTACATAAAATTTATGCTAGAACCGATGAACAAAATCGAGTAATTAGATTCTTTTCTACCGTGTTTGAGAAACCGTTAGACACGGATATTTTAGTAGAAGAGGGCAATGAAGAGTATCATGTTCATGTTCAATTAAAATATAGCGCTCTTACAATGTCAAACCAATATAAATACAAGATAGTAGACGGAGCTATTGTAGAAAGAACACAAGAAGAATTGGCTCAAGAATTAGAAAAAGAACAGAGTAACAATCCTCCAAGTTTAGAACAAAGAATGAGTGATATTGAAGAAGCAGTGGCACTCATGGCTTATGGGGAGTGATATTAAATGAGAATCGAAGAATTAAAAAATGTTTTATTGAGGATAACGGCTCGAGCTATTTTGAAAAGAATGGGAACTGAGGGTTTAACATTTGATGAGGCTGTTAAATTATATCCAAAATTGACAAAAGCACAAATCAATCAATTAAAGAAATGCGAAGAGTTTAAATAATATTCCTCAAAAACAATAGAGAAAGGGAGAATATAAATGGCAAGAAAAACTTTAAAACTTACTTCCCCTCTAATGAGTGGGTCTGATGTAACAGATTTTCAAAAATTGGTTACAAGTAAAGGGTTTAGTTGTGGTGCTATTGATGGAAAATATGGAAAAAATTCTGTAAGTGCGTGCAAGAAATTTCAAGCGTCAGTTGGTCTGAGTGTAGATGGTATTTGTGGTTCTAAAACATGGGGGAAATTAGAAGCTAAAACAAGACGTACTTTAAAACTTACCTCTCCAATGATGAAAGGCGAGGACGTTAAAGAATTTCAAACTAAAGTAACTAAGCACGGATTTAGTTGCGGGACAATTGACTCCATTTATGGACAAAAGGCAAAAGCAGCCTGTATTGCTTTCCAAAAAGCAAAAGGATTGTCCGCTGACGGTATTTGTGGGGCTAAGACTTGGGCTGCATTAGATGGAGCTGTTTCTCCTGCAAAACCCTCTACACCTAGTTCTGGTGGTTCTACAAAAACTACTGAAATGTCCTTGCGTCAAAAAGTAGTTAATGAAGCCAAGAAATATTTGGGCTGTAAAGAATCTGATGGCAGCCATAAAGTAATTATTGATGGTTATAATGCACACAAACCTTTGGCTCGTAATTATAGAATGAAATATACAGGTTCTTGGTGCGCTACTTTTGTTTCTTTTGTAGCTATTCAATGCGGCTTAACAGATATTATGCCAACAGAATGTAGTTGCGGTAAAATGATTGAGTTGTACAAAAAGATTGGTCGTTGGCAAGAAAATGACGCTTATGTGCCTCAAATTGGCGATATTATCATGTATGATTGGGACGATAATGGAAAAGGTGATGATACTGGGTGGCCTGAACACGTTGGTATTGTTGTTGAAGTGTCTGGAAACAATATGAAAATTATTGAAGGAAATAAATCTGATGCGGTAGGTTATCGAAATGTGGAAATTAATGGTCGTTTTATTCGTGGTTTCTGTTTGCCTAACTATGCAAGCAAAGTTAAATAAATAAAAATAAGGTAGATTGAGTTTATCTCTTTCTACCTTATTTTTTTGGTTATTCTTCGTCATCGTCTTCTTCGGGCATTTCATCTTCAATACCGAAGAAAGTGCCCATAACATCGTCAATCATAACTGCATCAATGGGGCGCAAAATACTCATTCTTCTCCCTCCTCTTCTTCAGGATTATCAATGTAAACAAAGATAACTTTTTTCCACATTTTGTCAAATTCTTCATCTATTACTTTGTTTACAGTAGAGGTTTTTCTATTACCATATTTGTATTCAGCTATATCAGAAACAAGTTCCATTTTTTCGAAAGGGTGTAAACACTTTCGGGAAATTAATCTAGGTTCGCATTCCCACGGGGTAGTGTCCATTACTTCATCTAATTCAGAATCAATGATTTTACCAGCCCAATATTTATAATTAGGATACTGTGTTTTGTTCCCATACATGTTGCTATTCACAATAGGAACAATATCAAGCTCGGGATTTTCTTGAATTAGATTTATCATGTGCTGAATTACTGAGTTTTTATTCATTTTTCTCCTTTGTTTAAGTAAAATATTTTTCCCAAGCAGATGTGGAACAGTCTCTATAATTCACATCTATATCATCATTCCATTCTATTTTAGCACCTTTTTCTTCTTCTGAAAAATGACATATAGTGTTGGTACTAATTCCGTTCAAAGCTTTATCTTCAATTAATCTCTCAATTTCTTTTATGCTTAGATTATCTTCTAAATCACATATATGAATTGTCATCTTATAAAATTGAGCCATTTTTATACTCCCGTGCTTCCAAAACCACCCTCCCCGCGCTTTGTTGAATCAAGAGAGTCAACTTCTTCAAAAGCAATAGGCAAATAAGGCATTACAATAAGTTGCGCGATTCTTTCATCAGGTTCAATGATTTGCGTTTCATCTCCATGGTTGTGTAAAGGAACTAAGATTTCTCCTCGATAATCGCTATCAATGATTCCAATACAATTAATGGGTGCGAGATTGCGTTTTGTTGCAATTCCACTACGGGCCACAAGAGCACCGAAGTATCCTTTAGGAATACTCATGGCAATTCCAGTGGGAACTTTAACAGTTTCATGAGGTCTAATCATTGTAACTTTAGGAATGTTTGCATACATATCTACGCCTGCTGAAAACTGTGTAGTTAATAAGGGAATTTTAGCAGTGTTAGACATTTTCTTTACTTGTACGATAGTTTGTTCCATTAAAAACATCTCCTTTAATTGAGTATTTTTTCTATGTTTAATATAACACTTTTTTATAATATTGTCAACAAAAAATGAGACTCTCTTAATATTTTTTAGAGAGTCTCACCAAACAAAGAAAGGAGGTCACAATGTAAGGCTTCCCAACACCTCACATGTTTATATTATCATTCTTTAATGATAATGTCAACACTTTTTGAAAATTATTTATTTGTTTTATAATAGAGGCCACATTCACAATATCCTTCTTCGGTGCTGTCAACAAATTCTTTGCACATGCACTTTGTTTCAGGTGTTTTTTTAATTTTACAAGGGCAATAGTTGTTGTTGTCTTTGAGTTCTTTTTTAAATTGTTTTACGAAATCCGCGTCTGGGTTGATTAGAATAGTCATAGTATTTGTTTATTGTCCTTTCTGAATTTATTATTAATGTTTTCAAGATATACATGATTTTTGTCTAAGGTAATGTGATAAGTTTTACCAGGTTTATTGTAATATCCTATGCGCAAATAATCTAAGTTTTTTGCAATGGTTTCAAACCGTTTTATTTCACGTTCTTTGTCGCTACGATAGGAGCTATATAGAAACGTTTTATAGTTTAGTTCTTTGCAATAAGATAAAATCTTTTTAAGTTCATCTAGGTTTATTTCTTCACAGAAAAAATCATCGTAAACTTCCCAGAAACAAACACAAGTTATATCATTAAATTTGGGGAGGATTTTAGAAATGTCTTTTACTAATCTTTTATCATAGGAAGATACCTTTTCTTGATAAGTATTAATAATAAGAGTTTTTTCTTTTGGAAGTATGTTATCTATATAATAATTAGCATATGTAAGCACTATCTAATTACCTCCGATTTTTTAGTGAATAAAGAAGTTATATCACTTAACATGCGCTTGTTGTTTCCTTGGTGTTCGATTTTATAAAAGACTTGATTTGTATTCTTAGAGGTTAGCCCACCCAATTCTTTGTTGAATTTACCTGTTTTAAGATAATCAAGATAAGGAGTTATCGGCAAAAAATATTTCAATTCTTCTGATTCGTAACCTTTTCCTTTGCCGTAACCAGAATACAAACAGGTAGCTAAATTAAAGGATTTGCAAATCTTAAGACACTCTAAGAGCTCGTCTTTATTTTGATCACCACCAAAAAAACAAACACAAGTTATTAGGTTTTCATACTTTTTAATAACAGATTCAATGTTTTCTAATAAAGGCGTCCCTATATCTTCCCACAAAAAGGGAGAATGGCAGCCCTCACATTTGTAAGGGCAACCACTGATATTAAATCCCAAAGTTATTTCATCAGGAACTTCTTGGAAAATAATTGAATAAGACTCATACTTTAACTTTGTCATAATATCTTTGTTTTTCTTCCTTTTGTCTTGCTTCAGAGAAACTAGAGATTCTCTTCATGTAACCGATTACTCTTGTTATATAATCTAGGTTCTCACTTCCGCATTTAGGACACTTTGTTAGTTTATGTTTAGAGATATGTCCACAATCGTTGCAGGCTGTGTTGGGGATATTGAATGTGAAATAACTACAACCAGTTTTAATAGCTACTTCAAGCATTTTTAAGTATTGTTCTTTAGATAAATGTTCTTCTAAGTTAGCGTGTAATGCTGAACCCACTTTATCCGTTGTTTCCAAACGGAGCTGACTATATTTTAACTGCTTTGCGCAGCAACACCCATTTCGAGTTGTGTATCAATAACAACCCTACTCTCCCGATACGGAGATAGTCGATACAGGATTGGATTTTAACCACATGGTAAAAATCTTTCCCACGGTATTAGCATGTCAATAAGATTTAGCCTTCACCGTTAGCATATTTTGTATACCCCACTGATTAGTGGAAAAGGTGTAACAGGCAGTTTTGTCTACCATCTAAATATTTGGTTAATTTATTTCCATGTAGAATAAACTTATCTAAAAGGTTAGTGTTCTCATCTTCTACAATATAGAAATAACTATTGTAGCAATCTCTGGGAACATAATATCCATCTTCTCTATCCCATTTTGCATTTTTAACACCGAGATTTTCTGCCAATTCTGTTACTTTAATGACCAAGATAGCTTGGCGAAGAAAGTTCTTCTTTAAGATGTCTTTACATCTGACTTTCTTTCTCATACTTTAGTTAGGTTGTATATGAGTTCAGACTATTGCACCTTCATTTAATTTCCTATGAAGTTTTCTTATTTAGTCGTTCAGGCTGTATTAAAACTTGCCCCTCGTTGTCCACCTCTGGATTTCCGAGTCAATTAAAGAAAATTTTCTATAAGTAGTTTATGGATTATCCTACTTAGTGCCCACACTTTTTAGGCACGAACTCCGTGTTAAACATAATCTCTGATGTTTTATCTTTTTTGTTTTCTTCATAGATCGGTTTTAGAATGGCTTCACCATAGGCAAAATATTCCTCATTGGGTGAAATCTCAATACCTAAGAACTCTGCTCCTTCAAGAAAACCATTAATCGTTTAACCTATTATTTCTAATAGAACTGACTATTTCTTAATTACTATCCCTTGATAGTACCATTGCCATTTCAAAAGACGTATCAATAGTCTTTTTACTCCTCTATGCGAGGATAGTCGATACAGGTTAAAGTTTTCGCAATGGATAATTTAATGATTCTTTACGATATTTTTTTATTGAACCAATATTTAAATTCAAAACAGTAGTTAATGGAATTTCGTATTCTGTTGCAATAGAACGCATTGAAATGTTAGTATTCTTTAATTTTCCCTCTATTTCACGAACCTCACTAGGAGATAGAGCAGTTCTTCCACCATTATAGCATTGATAATTATATCTTAAAGGATAAGACAGTTTATTATCTCTATAATAGCACCCCTTATTGATAGCACGCACCGAAGAAACAGAAACATTAAATTTTCTGGCTATGTCTTTTTGTGGCGTATCTGTGTTTTTAAGCAAGTTTCTTATTTCCTCAGCATGTTTGTATAACGGATTGTATACTTTGCCTTTTCTAATAGGATATGTTTGCCAATCAACCCTGAGGGCGCGTCCTTGGTTAATTTCATTCAGTTGACTCATGTCAATCCCATACTCTTTAGCGATTTGAGTCATAGTTTTATCTTGTTCATATTTCAATGAATAAAACAGTCTTTTTAACAAATCTGCTGAAACATGTTGCTCCCACCTATGTTTTGAATTATTTGTCTGTCCTATATAAACCATATTATTAATATCTTTTTGAATCATATAAATTTCCATACAAAAACTTCCTTCCCACGAGATTGCCTTTTACCTTATGGTAGTCAGGTTTCCTCGTTAGCACTCCTTAGTACCCCAGCGATAACTGGAAAAGCAATGTAAGGCATTAAATTACATACCTAAACTTAAATATTGTTTTTCTAAAGCAATATATCCTGCGTCATAAACAGGAAGCATTTTAGATTTAAAATTATCTTTTATAATTTCATTGAATGCTGTTAAGTAACAATGTACTTTATGAATTTGTTCTCTAACAGTTTTAGAAATATCTTTTAATGTTGCGTGAGGATTCTTTTTATAAACATTTTGAACCAATCTATTGATGTTAATAGTAATAACACCCTTGGAACCTGTAGATACACCTCCTGCACCTAATGTAAATGAGAACGTGTTTTCTTGAATTTCGTTACGCAATCTACAATTCCCTGTAACCAAACCGTCTTCTAGCAAAAAAGAATGATTATTTTCAACCTCTAAACACCAAACAAGTTCTTTTTTATTTAGTGGTCTAATATCTTTGACAACCCATAAAGAACTATCATTTTTGTTTTGACTAGGTGTTCTAAGTAATTTATCACCTATGTGTAGATTTTGAGTAATAGAACCATCATCAAGAATCCATCTATGATTTTTTGTTGCATGAACCGTTTTATAAGTTACACCCTTTGAGAATGTAATTTCTTGCAATTCTTGCTTGCCATAGGTGTTTACAGTTGCTTTTTGCAGTGTTCCATCATGAGTGGGAACAACGACTTTATCTCCTGGTTTAAACTCATTGAAAGAATACGCACCTTTGTCAGTAATAAATCTTTCATCACCATCAAAACAGCATGATGCTAACGAGTCAACACTATTGCTTCTATAACAAAAGAATGAATGTCCCTCTGCCCACATTTGCGCTGTAAAATCTTTCCATTCTTTATCCACATAATCTGTTCCATTATCCAATAGATTAACAGTTTCAACAGGGAAAGATAAGAATGATGTAGCTGTTTTTAATCTTTCAGCATTAAACCATTTCATAAAGTCTTTTTGGAGCCAATTTACACTATCCCAACAAGGTTCAGAGCCATCAGGAAAAACAAAATCCTCAAACATGCCGTTAAAATAAGGTTGGTCGAAATAAGCAATATTCCAAAACACGCTTTGAAAATTCCTCGCGGCAGCTGGTTGATTTAACGAGTAAACAACCTGGCTAAACTTGTCATGAATAACAGAATGAATGGTTCTTTCTCTACCAATGGCTGATACTACAGAATCAGGCTTCAAATAATAATCGTCACCATATTCTTTTCTAATGAAATAATCCATATACATTAGAAATTCTGGTGTGCTAACTGCTCCTGCGAATTGAGAGGCAATGGCAAATACTAAATTAACAAAGCTCCCGCAGAAAGAATCCAGATTATTAGGTGCTGTAGATAAACCACCGATGTTAGTTAGCCCATCGAATAAAAAAGGATACATTGTAATGCTAACACAGTTGTGAACCCATAGGCCATTACAAATAAAAGAATGAGAATCAGTAGTAATGTCATAAATAAATTCGTTACTCCGTAAAAATCTTCCTTTGTCTATTTTTGAAACCGAATCAACTAAAACCCAATGTCCATTATCTTCTGTTGTTTTTGTATTTAAGGAGTGAGCTAACATTAGTGTTTGTGTAGTTAAAGCGCGAGAGAAAACATTATAATCATCATACTCATATGCGTCTTTTATTAGAGAATAATTTTCCGCTATCCCTCTAAGAACACCTTTCGCAAAATCTTCGGTATAATCATAAATATTGTTTGGGAGAGTTCTTTCATAGGTATCATATTTTATATTGCAAATGGTTGTTAATATGTAATATAAGTCACCATTATTTACCTTTAAACACCAATTCTTTTTATTGTTTTCATCTTGTTTAATAAATAAATCTTCTTCGTTAAAATATTTGTTAATTATTTTAGCTATTTTATTTAATCTTTTTTCATTATTGTAAATAAAACGAATCCTATAATTAAATTTACCAGGTAGAACGTCATAATATCCATTCATAATAAAGAATCCAATGAGATAACCCATTTCTTTATCCATAATAATCCATCTGTTATGGAATAACTCACGTTGTTTATCTTTGAAGGGAATATTAAACTCAGAAACCCATTGTCCTTTTCCTAGAGAGTGAATGGCCTGCACGGTATCTTCTACATTATTAGAAATAATCAAGGGATGATTATCCGTAACAATTAAATCATCTCCGTAGGTTGTATCCACATAGACTAAATCTCTATGACGAAATTTTCTAACCAAACGAGAAACATTTGTATATCCTTCTCTGTCAAGGATTTTAATAGTTCCTTTTTTAGGATATTTACACCATACAAGTTTTTCCTCGTCTACTAAAACCTCTTCTGCGTCACATAATTCATACAAATCCTCAAAAGAAAGTAATTTTGTTTCACCATAGATTTCTACAATAATACTTTCTTTAGCTGAATAAGTGTACGGCATGATGCTCGTTTCATCATGTTTATAAATTTCATGGGCTTCAAGTTGACGAATATATTCTTGTGCCATTTCCTCGCTATACAATTCTGTAAGTTTTTCAATCATTAGAGTGCGATTTGTTCCAATGATTTCTTTTTTATTTAGTTCACCTTGTAAAGTAGTAATGTTTTTATTCTCTACATTCGCATTAGAATCTACTTCACTACCACTAGCTGCATTGGAAGCTTTGCGATAAGAATCAATAAACTTTACATAAGGTTTATATTGTTCTTGATATTTTTCCAACAACTTTGACAATTTATATCCTCCTGTTAAAATTATTATTATTTGTAGTTAAATATAGACAAATGTGCCTAACCTACATTCTCTAACCAGTAAATCTTAGAATATTTCCAAAGCACTTTACATTTCCTTGCATTAACTTTCTTACAATGTTTTGTTAGGCTTTGAAAATTAAGAGCATTTTGTTCTGGATATAAAGCTGTTACATATCCTCTATGAGTTTCACCATTCCTAAAAGTATACTCAACCAAATCTCTGTGTTTAATTCCAAGAACATTGTCTGTCTTAGCTTTACTTTGTCTTCGCATAGGTTTTATTACCCATTCTTTAATTTCACATGTGTCTGGCCGCAAGTCTGTAATACACACAGCATCATTAGAATGTGATTTTGTAATATCCCAGTCAATACGCTTATTAGCTGTATCACCACCACTGGTCAAATACAACAACCCTAAATTTGATAACTGTTTTCTCAGCCATTTCTTACCTATCATTACATGTTGCGCGTAGTCAAGATTCTTATTATCAGAAGAATTTAACAAAGCAAAGTATTTGTCCATATATAATTCTTCTACACCTTCTGTTTTCTGATGACATTTTGTACATAATGTAATAAGATTACCAGGCGTGCTTGAACCTTTCAATCTTCTTGGTTTAATGTGATGAACTTCTAATCTACAATTAGATTTTCCACACTCCATACATTTGCGACCGTCTCGTAAAATTACAGCTTTACGAATATTCTCATCCAATCTATTGGATTTTTGATATTGCCACCAATATGGTTTATGACCATCTGTCAATGCTCTTATGTCAATAGCAACATCTTCCAACCAATAATTTGTTATATTTATCCACTTGTTAAGTCGATTGATAACTCTTATTATTGCTTGCCGTTTTTGTAAAACACTTGGTGCAATTCGTCCCACACGTTTAGAAGAACTTCGGTTATTAAATCTTGCTGGTCTATATCTCTTGTGATAACGATGATAGCGTCTATATCCACGTCTAACATCTATAAGATGTTTTACATCATTGCGATGCTCAATTGCTCCTTTAAAAACCACTTTGTTTCGTGTCTGACATTTCTGTACTAATGCAATACCTACATGAAGACCTCCATCATCTATTCCACAACGAATTTCATCTTTACAAATTTCTTTGTCTGGAATTTTCTTTTTAAGTTGTATTACCATTGGATATTTACTAACCAATGTTGCTCGTTTCTTGCGAATAAGAAACCAAGCCTTTTGTTCTTTTGTTGGTGCTAATTGTTTGCCATTAGCATCCAATACAAAAGCATAACTTGTCATTTCTGACACCTTCCTTTCGGAGAATTTTTCTTCGTGCCAATATCGAGTAGAGAACATGTGTTTCCCTGTTATCAATGCAGGACATTAGCATTGTTTCTTGGTTTGCACTCACAGAGCTTCAGACTGAAGATTACATCTAAAGGTGTGTCTTTACCTTACTACTTAATATAGTTCGTATCTGCAACATATCTTTCGATAGTAGCAGTCACTTAGGCTCGAAACCTATTGTTAAGCCATAGACAAGAGACTCAATGTGTCCACTCTTGTCTATGTTTGAATACATATTTCTATGTTTTTGACTACTTAACAACTAGTCCCTAATATTAAATGAATTTTTTGAATGCTTCTGCATAACTCAAGAAATTTTCTCCGATTTGAAGAACTGGCAAAGAATATATCTTTCTTTTTTCTAGTTCTGTCATATCATCACTTTTTTCAAACTTGACCCCCTTTTCAATTAATTTGCGTTCCAAAATTTTACATTTGGGACAGGTCTTACTGCTGTACAAAATAACTTTTTCTTCCATTTTTTCCTCCTTATTCAAAAATCATAATAAAAATATAGCACAACACTAGAGCTGCTACTATAATAGCAAAAACCATTAAAAGTGTTAAGATTTTCTTTTGTAGTTCAATATTTTCATCAGGATGCCAATACCAAAAATAGAAAGTGATACATAAGCATATAAGAACCAATGTGGATACTATATTTAGTAGGGTAATTAATATATTCGACATAGATATTGTGTTCTCCTTTTAATTTGTGAGTAGTTCGTATAAAAAAGTTTCTCTTCCTTCCGTGGCTTCGATTTGAATTCCTTTATTAATTGTAGCAACATCTCCTATCTCTATAAGCAGTTCTTTTGCTCTTGTGTTTGCTACATAGAGCAAATTTTTTGTCAGCATTTTAGAATGTTGAGGATGAACAATATTAATTACTACTGGAAATTCTGAACCTTGTGATTTATGAGTAGAAATAGCATATCCCAACAACAAATGCGCAAGGTCGTGGAAAGTAAAGACTACTGTGTTTTCGCTAAAATCAATAATTAAACACTTATTTTCTAAATCCACCTTCTTTACTATACCAATATCTCCATTAACAACTGTTGTGCTACCTTCTTTTAATCCTATATCATAAAACTCAGAAGGCGTAACAGCGTGATAAATGTTTTTTGTGTTAATTACTCTGTCCCCTTTTCTATAATGAACTTTAGTAGCCCCATGAGAGGTTTGCACACTTTTTATAATTTCTTCTTCTCCAATTAATGGATTATAAGTATCTTGAATTTTGTTGTTGATAGAGTATGTACCAAAGTCACCAATATTGAATGGGGACAATATAATAATATCACTTTGTTTGTATTTTTGCAATACATTTTTATATTGCTCCATAATTTGTTCCAATGGGTCTTTATCTATTTTTATAAAAACATATTCTTTACTATCTTTGTGCCCATCAAAAATACATCCTGTTTCGTTTAGATATGGTTTTTTGTTTCTTATATCTGTTGCAACAGTCAATAAAGCATTATCACCGTATCTGAAAATTTTAGTTAGTTTGATTGTGGGTATAATATTCGCTTTAAAAATGTCTTTTATAACGCTTCCACAAGAAATTGAGGGTAACTGCTCATCATCACATACCAACAAGATTTTAGTTTCAGGGGAAACATTCTTTAATAATTGAGCAAACAATTTAACTCCAACAAAAGAAAACTCATCTACAATTAAAACGTCTTGCGTTATATAAGTTTGAAGAGCTAATTCTTTATGAATTGTTTGCACAAAACGTTCTGTCACATCAGCCAATCTTTTTGCTGAAATCCCTGTAGGCGCTAGTAGCTCATAAGTTAATGATTCTTTATCTAGCATATTAATTAAAGCTTTAACCGAAGATGTTTTACCCGAACCAGCAGGGCCACATAAAACAACAATATTTTTTTCATTAATGGCTTTTAAAACATTTGCTTGTTCATCACTTAAAAAACCTTTGTATTTTTCCCATTTAATATTAAGGTTTTTATGGTCTTTTAAACGTCTAAGCAGTTCATTGGATATATTTACCTCTGCTTCATAAGTGTCCATTTTAGCCATGAATTTTGTATTGTTATCATAGAAAATTAAAGAACTGTTTTCCGCTGTTTCTTTCATCATAGGAACGCATTCAGGAACAATGTCTTTAGCTACATAAGCAGCAACATTGGCATTGACTTTGGTATTTCCTTCGTTTTCATTCATTCCCAATACATACAACAATAAATATTCAGTTTGTAATTTACTTCCTAAGAGTTCTGGTTTGTTTTCAATAATAACACTGTTTGCTTTAAGAAAGCTTTTCTCTAACACATTGATTAATATATAATATGGATTTTCATCTAGTTCGTTTTTAATTTTATCCAAAGAATAATATCTCTTAAATAGTTTTTTACAATCATTGAGATTTAGGTCGTATTTAGGAAAAGCATTAATGATTTTTTGATATTTGTAAACCCCGCTGATTTTATCAATGTATTCATTAAGCCGTTTTTTCCCTACGCCTTTTATATTGCCTGTATCAATCTTATCTTCCTCTCCGTTGATAATCATTTGCACAAAACGTGGATAAGCTTCATGAACCTTGTTGGCCTGTGCTTCGTTCATAACAGATAATAATACAGAAATCTCATCTTCATCACTGATTTCTATATCGTCTAAACTAGGAACGCTAATTAGTTCGTATTGTTCGCCATATTTAGGATGAGTTTTCTTTTTAAGAATAACTCTATATTCAATATTATTTTGTAAGCAACCAACATTACCTACAATACATATGCTTTCCATAGTTTCTTTATCATTACACAATTTAATACCATAAGAATCATTCTCATATACTGTTTTATAAGGAATTATTTTCTTTTCTAATTCCATTTTTACTCTCCTTTCTATCTTTTGTCTGTATTATACATCATAAAATAAAAAAAGTCAAATAAAAAAGACTAGATTTTCTCTAGTCTTTTATTTTTCTTTCTGTTCTCAACTCTAAAGAACCGTCTTGATTTACCTTTTCAATTAACATAATTGTATGTTTGAAAATTGAGCTTCTATATCTTTTTCCTCTGAACCCGTCTCCTTGTCTATATCCTACAATACATAACATTTTTCCTCTTGTAAACCAGCTATCATCAATTACGGTTTTATTTGTATCTGTACCTTCAGATATTTTTTGTTCATAATAAGTATAAACTTCATCATTTAAACGAATTGTTACCACATCATTGGATGGGGTCAGAATATCTACTGTCCTTTTATTTTTATCCTTACTTGTTACTGTACCACAAATTCTATAAAGATAATATTGGTTCCAAACAACCTCTTCTCCATCTTTTTTAACATAATACTTAGTTTCAAATTCAGGGTTCTCTGGTAAAAGATTATAATCAATAATATTATATTTATCACAATCAATGTTATTTAATTCATGTTCATTGTTTGGATAAAAAGACGTGGAAGAAAAAGCCCATTGCAATTCATTTTCTTGTTTTATGTTCTCATGGTATAACAACTCTCTGCCCCTAGAATTAAACTCATCCTTTACTTTATCTTGTGTAATATACTCTTTAATTTTTTCATTAATCTTTTTCATTTGTTTGTCTAAAGCTTTATCAATGATTATCATTATGTCACTATCATAATAATAATCAACATCTTCTTTTAATTCAGGGAACATAATCAATAAATCATTTTGTAAATCATGTGGCACTCTATAATGTTTTTTACTTTTAGCTTTTTCATCATTTTTATAGAAATTCTTTTTCTGTTTTATTTGTTTACTTAACAAATAAGGGTTTAATAGCTCTTCGGGAACAGGAATATCATATTCCAATATTTTGCTCATATTTTGCAAAGTCAACTCTTCTTTTGGTTCATACATTAAAGCAAAATATTGTTTCATAATATTTGTTCTGCTAGTATCAAATTCATCAAAACACCCTGCTTTAATAAGAGTTATAATCTTTTGATTCTTTAATAATGTGTCTTTGTTCTTTTGAATTTTATTATAAAAATCTTTAAAAGAACTATATGGACGATTATTAACTATTTCTCTAGCTGCTTCGTTGTTTATCCCTGAAATACCGCCCAATCCAAAAAGAATAGTATTGTTTTCTTTATTGGGTGTAAAAGAAATGTTGGATTTGTTGATAGAAGGAGGCAAAACATCAATGCCATGTTGTTTCATTTTATAAATACTACGAGCCATTTTGCCATAATCTATTGCCGTTCTCTTATCTGTTTCATCATCTGATTGACTTTCCACTGTTAAACAAGCACAATTCCAATAGACTGAGGGGTAATAATAATTAAGATTTAATTCTTGTAGAGCGATAATAGAATAAGAGGTTGAATGAATTTGAGAGAAGGAATCGAGTGGATTTTTGTATTTCTACAACACATGAATTTTCATATTAATCCATCGGACTATATCTTTATAACAAAATTTGTTATAGATTTGCACTTCCACTAACGTACCAATAGTTAATGTACTTCCTATCGGAATAGTCTCTACACGACTTCATAAGAAACCGCACGGTATTGTCAGCTATCTATTCTACATAGACCTTAGATTTTCTTAGTCAGCTACTTCGTCTTTTTTAACGTTGTTATCTAGTTGTAACTCTTGAACAACAGTCTTATTCAACTGATACCGTTAGCACTGTTAAGCAACAGCACACCCCTGGTAAGGTTCACAAATCATGACCATTTCTACATAGCCAAAGGACGCACCAAAGATAACATTCCATACATAATTTAAGAACTCTTTTCTCGTGCCAAGTTTTTCTCCGTATTCAAAAAATTGTTCTCTAGCTTCTTCTTGCAGTTTTTGCGATTTCCTCGCGATACTTTTTCTAAGCTTGTTTGCCTCTTTTAATGTATAACCACTTATTCTTTTGTCCATACTCAAACGCATTACTTTTTCTTGACTATCAGCTAATCCATAGGAATCGATTAAATATTCTTTTAAACATTCTTGCTCTTCTTTAGAAAGCCCATAATTATTCATTTCATTATACCATTCATTGATATTATTCTTGAAACGAGCGTATTTATCCAAAGGAGATTCTTGCCCTGGTTGAGACATAAGCCTTAATAGATTGTTTGTCGCGGATAAATCCATAACACTTTTTGGATGAGTAGCATTTAAAGCTCGGACACTTACATTTGTATCAAACTGAAAAACACTATATATGTTTCTAATTATATCCCACATTTCAGGGTTCTTATAATCTAATACGTCAGGATGAATATATTTTTCATAAGTTTTTTTCAAACTTCCTTGCCATTCAATTAAATTATCTCTAAGCAACAAATCTAACGTTGTGTGAATTTTATCTGTGGCGTTGGTTTTTAATAAATCAAACTTAATTTCACCACAATATTCACAGTCCATTAAGTCATAACATGAACATAAATCGCCTTTGGGAGAGCGCATTGCAGCTATAAAATTAGTATATGGTTCATTTCCGATTAAGATGCCCGCTGCATGAGTGCTTCTTCCTGTTATCAATCCTTCCAGAGCTAAAGCACATTCTTTTAGCTTAGGATATTTGTTGACTTCATTAACAAATGTTTGAATTGGTTTTCTTTGCTTTTCTAAATCACCCTCAAAACAATCTTTTAGGCTCCAAGTAAAACCACGCTCAATAGGTATCATAGCTTTAATATAGTTAGCTGTATCATTATTAATACCTAAGCCTTTACAACTTTTTTCTATTGCTGTTTTACTGGTTAAAGCTGAAAACGTTGCAATACTTAATACTCTATCTTCGCCAAAGAAATCTACAACACCCTGAACAATTTCATTCTTTTTTGATGATTCTGAATCTGTGTCGATATCGGGGAGTTCTACACCGCGTTGAATATTCATAAATCTCCAAAACGGCATATAATCACCAAAAGGAACAGGGTCTATTTGTGTAATGTCCAACAAATAACAACAAAGACAGGCTCCAGCGCTCCCTCTTCCCGGCATAACTAAACTACCAATGTCCCATATTATATCTATTATTTGAGACATAGAGCTAAAATAACAAGGAATAGACGTACCCAATGCTTCACTTATTAAACGGAATTGTTCAAATTCTTCATCTAATCTTGCTATATATTGTTCTATATTCTTAGGTTTAACACTATTGTAAACTTTCTTTTCAAATCCTTTTTCAATTTGATAAAAGAAATATTGTTCATGTAATGTTCTCTCGTTGTTACTATAAAAAGCAAAATTAGGATATTTAGAATACCATTCCTTAAACAAATGTCTGATTTTAAATTGAAGTAACTTCTCTTCGGGAATTTGAGGAATAATAGGATTATGTTGTAAATCATATTCCGTAATTCTATCCCAAATTAACAACGTATTCTTGTACATTTCATCTATTTCTTCAGATGAAAATTGTAATTTGAGAAACATTCTCAATTCTTCCTCGTCCATCAGATAAGTTGTAGCATAAAATTTATCTACTTCTCGCTCACCCTCTTTAGAATTTAGATAGATTTTATGCACAAAAGCCATATCTTTTGTTAAATAATGAGCGTCTGTAGTAGGAATGATTCCTAGTTTATATGCTTTAGACAACTCTTTCATTGCAGCATTAACTGTCATTTGTTCTACATTATCTTCATAACACGGTTGAATTTCTAAGAAAAAATTATCTTTCCCAAAGGTATCAATGCACCACGTTATGAAGCTATGAATAGCTAATTTTGCTGTATTATCCCCACTTTTCCATTGTAAAATCATCTTATCTAAAAAGCTCCCAAGACAAGCGGTTGAGGCGATAACATGGCCTCTTTCTTGTCCAATGACTTCTTCTACATCGCTGTAATAAGTGGGTGTCCTCATTAAACCCCTGGAGAAATAGGCTCTTTTCCAAGCTCTTGTTGAAAGTTCTCTAATTTGTTTGTGGCCCAAGGTGTCTAAAGCTGTTAAAATAAAATGATAATAAGGATAAACTGTTCTCTTTTCTGTTCTGTTTTCTTCGTCCTCACTTTCATCCATTAAATAAATTTCATTCCCCAAAGCAATTTTGAAAGGCCTGTCTTTTTCTATTTTCTCATAATATTGCAATGCTTTAATATGAGAAGAAACACATTCATGATTTGTAATAGCAATACCGCTTAATCCCAAGTCATAAGCTTTTTGAATTACATCTTCCACTTTATTGACTACATCGGGAAAACCTAAAGCAGCATTACTGTATTCATCGTGAACGTGATTGTTAAAATACATTTCATCACCCCTTTAGAGCTTATATTTTTCTCCTGTTATTTTATAATAACCCTCTGTTAAAGTTTTCCATTCTTCATCGGACACTTTAGAAACACCAAGAGGCCACACATATTTTTCGTATAATTTAGCCATGCAAACTCTAAGATATTCTTTTGTGTGCCAATTAGCAAAAATCTTAGCATCATCAGGCCAGAAAATCATATCAAAATCGCTAATATCTAATAACAGTTGTTGAGTCCATCTGCTATAATAACGACTTCTGGCTTTATATGCAACCACATATTTCTTCACATAAAGTATGAAATCTAAATCATCATATTCTGATAAAATACCATGAGTTAATTCTCCCTTTTGTTCTTTTGCTCTTTTCTTCAAGCCGTCCATTGCATTACGAATAACAAGAGCCGTTTGATGAAAATAGTGTTTCGGTAAATACGGCAACAATTCATAATGCCATAAATTTAGTTTTGTATAATTGTAGTAAGTTTTTGTTTTCCGTGCCATTTTAACCCCCTTAAAATAAATCTTCCCAAGTTTTTTCTTTATTATATACCTCGACTTCGATTTTGTCAATAATAACTTGTTTTTTCTTATTTCCGTTCCACTCATTTATTCCTAATTTACCAATAACTGAAATATTAAGAGGCACATTTTCTCCCACATGAAGTTCTTTTTTTAATTCTTTGGTGGCGAAAAACATAATATATTCTACATCATTTATCTCAAATTTCAGCGTTGTTTGGTTTCGCCCCAAAGCTTGTATGCTTTTACTTGAAATTTGTATATCTACTATATAAAAAACAGGGTTATTTAAGCCGTTTCCCCATAGGGTAGAGTATTTGTCCCAGTAACCAAACAAACGGCTAGGAATGTTATTTTTTGTATATCTACTACATATTTCTAAACAAGGCTCCTCAATGGGAATGTTGTTTTCTATATAGTTTAAGAAATCTTCAAAATTGTCTTTGGGAATTGAAATCCCAAAACTGGCTTGATGACCCTCGGCAAAATATAATAAATTACTATTATTGTATTGGTCTTTTACAGCAACAGGAGAACGACACGACCCCATAAATCCTTTTTCGTTTTCATGAATACAAAGTGTGGGCTTGTTATATTTGCTCATAATTTTATTAGCAATCAATCCTGTATAAACACTGCTTTCTTCTAATTTTCCAATAACTACTTTATTATATTCTTCTATAGTGCAGTCTTTCAACAATTTTTGCACAGTTTTATTTTGGTTGTT
>ERZ1034925.382-NODE-382-length-20720-cov-31.239052_pt1 | contig 20720 bp, 17 predicted proteins | sample MGYA00520687_ERZ1034925 | MGnify/ENA primary metagenome ERZ1034925 (study PRJEB33766, sample SAMN09781758) | gut metagenome | biome: gut microbiome | host: Homo sapiens | place: Madagascar | study: EMG produced TPA metagenomics assembly of the PRJNA485056 data... | reverse complement strand
TTAATTTTTGGAGGGTATTATGGAAAAGAAAACTGACAGAAGAATTAGAAAAACAAAACAAACAGGTTCCATTAGCAGAATTATTACGTCCTAAAACACTTGAAGAATTTTTAGGACAATCAAATGTTATTGCAAAAAATTCTCCACTAATGAATTTAATCAAATCACAAAGATTATTTTCACTAATATTATGGGGGACACCAGGTTGTGGGAAAACAACACTTGCCAGACTAATTGCAAACCAAGTTAATGCTAATTTTGTAGAATTATCTGCAGTATCATCTGGAATCAAAGACATCAAAGACACCGTTACACAAGCAAATGAATGCCTAAGAGCAGGACAAAAAACCATTTTATTCATTGATGAGATTCATCGTTATTCCAAAACACAACAAGATGTTTTATTACCGTACCTTGAAGATGGAACATTATATTTAATAGGTTCTACAACAGAAAATCCATCTTTCCAAGTAGCACCAGCCCTAATCTCAAGAGTACAAATTATTCGATTAAACTCTATTGATGATGACAGTATGGCTAAAATTATTAATAACGGTTTTAAATACTTAGAAAAACATCACCAGCCAATTGAATATGATGAAGAAGTTACAAAATTCATAATAAATAATGCTAGAGGTGATGCAAGAACAGCATTAAATATGGTCGAAAATTCATACTTCGCAAGCAATTTCGCAAACAATTATAGACAATTATCTGTTGAAGTACTAGAAAGTATTACACAAAAAAGAAACACAAGATATTCAAGACAAGAACATTACGATTTTGCCTCAGCATTTCAAAAAAGTTTAAGAGGCAGTGATGCTGATGCTGCAATATATTATTTAGCCAAAATGATTGAAGCAGGCGAAGATCCAAGATTTATTGCAAGACGATTAATTGTTTGTTCATCTGAAGATGTTGGCAATGCTGATCCACAAGCATTAAATATTTCTCTAAATGCGTACAAAGCAGTAGAATTGTTAGGACTTCCAGAAGGCAGAATACCATTAGCACAAGCGGTTATTTATGTTGCAAAAGCACCTAAATCAAATCAAGCAATATGTGCCATTGACAAAGCATTGTCAGATATACATAACGGATTAGACTTTCCACCACCTATGCATCTAAGAGATGCTCATTATAAAGATGCAGCAAAATATGGTTTTGGTTTAGATTATATATATAGTCACGATGCACCAGATATAAAACAACAATTTTTACCAGATGAATTAAAAGATAGAACCTATCTTAAATAAAAAATCCCCAAATAGCAGAAAAGACAGACGCTGGTACATCTGTCATTTCAATTGTGAATATGAATATCAAAGAATTTGCGATTTAAAACTTTTGTTTTAAAGCTGAATTCAAGTATTTTAATCTTAACTTTTCCCTAATTTACTCAACTAAAATTTTATCTTAAATCCCGCTTACATTTATATAAAGTTTTTCTTTCTTTGAAAATTGCTTTTTTTATTTTTGTTTTGTTACATAACTTTACAGTTAAAAAATATTAATATTTTACTTAGTTAGCAACCTTTTCAAAAATATGTTTAAGAACAATTTTTACATGAGAATAATTCAACCCACCTTGCATATAAACTGCATAAGGTGGACGCATAGGTCCATCGGCTGATAACTCAATTGTAGAACCCTCAATAAATGTTCCACCTGCCATAATCAATTTATCTTCATAGCCTGGAACATCATCAGGAATAGGAGTTACGTAAGAATTAACAGGAGATAATTCTTGAATTGTTCTACAAAATGCTTCCAATGGTTCTGGAGCATTAAATGCTATTGTTTGAATTAAATCTGTTCTTTTTTCATTATATTGAGGAGTTGAAACGTATCCAACATCTTCAAAAATCTTTGCTGCAAGAACAGCACCTTTAACAGCATCACATACAACAGATGGTGCCATGAACAAACCTTGAAAAATCAATCTATGTTGATTTAACATTGCACCACCCTCACGACCTATACCAGGGGCTGTAAGATGCATTGCTGCTTGTTCAACATATTCTTCCTTACCTGCGATATAACCACCAGTTTCAACAATACCACCACCTGGGTTTTTAATAAGCGAACCAGCAATTAAATCTGCACCAACTTCTAATGGTTCTTGTTTTTCAACAAATTCACCATAACAATTGTCAACAAAACAAATACAATCTGGATTTTGTTCCTTGACAATTTTACAGATTTTACCAATTGTATCAATATTTATTGATGGTCTAAGTGAATACCCACGTGAACGTTGAATTTCAACCATCTTAACAGAACTATCAATTTTATTTCTAATTCCCTCAAAATCAACGTTACCATTATCCAACAATGGAACTTCGTCATATAACACACCATGACCAATTAAAGACTCTCTCTTAGCACCAGTTGTACCAATAACTTCCTGCATTGTATCATAAGGTGTACCAGTTACAGACACAAGTTTTTCACCACTTCTCAAATTCCCAAACAATGCACAAGCAAGAGCATGTGTTCCTGATACAAAATGGTTACGTGCAAATGCCGCTTCTGCTTTAAATACTTGAGCAAAAACATTATCCAAAACTTCTTTACCTAAATCATCATGACCATAACCTGAAACAGTATAAAAATGTTCAGGCGCTACCTTATTATCAACAAAAGCCTTTAAAACTTTTTCCTGATTATAATCTCTAATATCTTCTAAATATTCAAATTGAGGTCTTAAAATTTGTTCTGCCTCTTTTATATGTTTATTTGTTCTTTCACTAATCATAACTCATCTCTTTCTATAAAATAATTATAAATCAAAAAGACTCAATTTATTCAACACTTGGGTAATTTCTTATCTTTAATTAACGAATAATATACAACTATGAAAATAAAATACATTCTTTTAATTTTACTTATCTTAACTGCATGTTGTTTTGCAAACGATAATTATAATGTAATATTCAGTCCAGAAAAAATAAACACAACAAAAACAAGTACACCAACTTTATTCATTCTTGATTATTCAAACAGTATGAATGAAATACTTATCGATAAAACAAAATATTCAATGCTATTGTCAGGTTTAAAAATTATTCTTTCTAAAATGTCACCAAACCAAAAAATTGGTGTAAGAGTATATGGACAAAGATGGGGTTTTACTGCAATTGATGCTTGTAAAGCAACATCATTAGTTGTTCCAATACAAACAAATAGTTTTGGAGCAATATCAACAGAACTATCAAAACTTTCACCACGAGGCATGACACCAATTACGTACTCTTTAAAACAAGCAATAAAAAATGATTTTAAAGGTATTGAAGGTGACAAACATATTATTTTAATAACAGATGGTGGAGAAAACTGTGATGAGAGTCCATGCACTTATGCAATGGAACTCGTAAAATACCGAAAAGATATAAAGATAGATGTAATCGCACTTAATATTGATAATATGGAGGACTTAGACCAACTCAGATGCACTGCAAAAGTCACAAAAGGTGAACTCTACAATGCAAACACTTATGCTGAACTTGTTCATAGTTTAAACAAATCTTTCAATGGTGAAAAACGAGTTGATGCAAAAATTTTATATTAACCACGAGTATAAATTGCTCTAATAATATATTCTTCTAACATTTTTTTATCAGATTCTGATGTTTTTGAATCATTTATCATAATACAAAATACATATTTACGATTTGTTCTAGAAGTTACATAACCTGTAATAGAACTAATATTATTTAACGTACCTGTTTTTGCATGTATCAAGCCTTTTAAATACAACATTCTATTTGATAATGTACCTTCACCAGCCGTAGGCAACTTAGACTCAATATATTGTTGATTTTTTACTAAAAATTCTGTCATAAAATCAGAAATCATTAAATTATTTTTTGATACACCACTTGCATCAGTAATTTTGATATTTGAAGTATCTATATTTTGACGTTTGCAATAATCATTAAACATCGCTAAACCATTTTCAAAACTACCAGTTTTAGATGCATATTTACCACCAGCAAGTTTAAAAACAGTTTCTGCAACCATATTATTACTATTCTTTAAAATATCAGACTGTGCCTGATTAATATCATGACTTAACTGTGTAATCAAAGTATAACTAGAATTTAACTTTTTATTTGCATAAATTCCAGATGATGAAATATTATGATTAATTATAGACTCGCTCAATCTAAGTTTAAAATATTTCTTAGGATTATTCACTGGAATATCTCTGATAATACTTTTATCGGCTCTAACAGTACCCTCTGCAATAATAATATCAGGAGAAACATAATTTTGACGTTTCAATGTATAATTTGTATTTTTAGCAGTTACCATTTTGTTAACAAATGTTGTAGGATACGTAACATCCATTGTAATTTCTGGAGGATAATCTTTCATTGATGGGCTAATTGTTATTTCCATCAAATTTTTATCAATATTATATGCACTAAATTTTGGCATCAATGGGTTTAAATCATCGTCCCATTGCCAACCTTCACCCCATTCATTTTTATCAATGATGGAATCATCTATTCCAATCGATGTAGGTTCCTTAGAAATAACTCTTACTAATTTATCTAAATCTTTTGATGTTAGATATGGATCAGCACCAAGAACAATTAAATATTCATTATTACTATTTTTATATAATCTTGTACGAAATCTATAATCACTACCCAACGTAATTATAGCAGGAGTTGATGTTACAATCTTTTGTATTGATGCAGGAGATACTGGCATTTTAGGGTTTAATTCATAAACAGTTTTTCCATTAGACATATCTCTTACAGAAACTGAAATAGCACCCTTATTAATAGATGACTGAGATATAACATTATTTATAGAACTTTTAACACTTTCTGCAAAAACTGAATTCAACGTTAAACAAAATACAAATATAAATAATAATACTAATTTTTTCATTTAGATATTACCTCATAACTATTGTGAATATCTTTCAAAACAGTACATTTATCTCTGAAATCATACATTTCAGATAAGGAAACTGTTGCACTAATACACCCCTCAACAGTATCAATTTCATCTAAAATATTTCCACTATAATCGTAAATCATAGAGTGACCTAAATTTTTAGCACCGGTAGGAAGTGTTCCTGTTTGAGTAAGAGCAACCATATAAGTTTGTTCTTCAACGGCTCTAGCAGTTGTTAAAGAGTCCCAATGTATTTTACGAGATAAAGGCCAAGCAGCCATATTAACTAAAATGTCGGCACCTGCCTTACGATATGCTCGATATATTTCAGGGAAACGAATATCATAACAAATGGTTAAGCCATATTTAACACCCTCTATTTCAACCATTACAGGATTATTACCCTCTGTAATATATTTATTTTCACAATCATCATAATAAGAATATAAATGATTTTTATTATATGTCGTAACTAATTCACCATCACGTGATATTACAGGACAAGTATTATAATATTTATTTTCATTAATTTTTTGCACAAAACTACCACCAAGAATATTAACATTATATTCTTGTGCTAACCCTGACAAAAACTTAACAGTTTCACTATTTTTAAGATATTCTGCACTTTTTACAAATTCATCACAAGCCCAACCAACTGTCCATAACTCAGGTAAAATAACAATATCTGTGTCGGTCTTAATATTATTCTGTATTAGGGCTGATACTTTTTCAAAATTCTTTTCTCTATCACCTATCGCAGATTCCATTTGAACTGCAAGTATATTTACTTTCTCCATAGTCCGAATCTAAACACCTCTTTATGAGCTTTTGGCGCTTCCTTTTCCAATTTTTCTAACGAACGTTGAACTTTTAATCTAACTTCTTCATCTTGTGCTTTATCGTTATCAGCATCAACATATATCGGTTCGCCGTATATATTTATAAGTTTAGTCCAAAAGAATGGTATTCTAAATCCGTCCCATGATGGAAATTTCAAGAAAGTCAAGTTTGGAGAATACCAAAAAACTGGAACAATAGGAACACCTGCTTTTTTAGCAATTTTTATTGCACCATCTTTAACAACCTTTGCTGGACCTTTTGGACCATCAACCATAATTGCACAACATTCACCATGTTCAAGAGCATGAATCATCTGCAATGTTGCTTCAACACTACCTTTTTTCCCCTTAGAACCATGTATAACTTTAAAACCCCATTTTTCAACAACATTTGCGATAATTTGACCGTCACGAGAACGACTAACTAATACGTTACAATTCGCTCTATCAGGCAAACCATGTACACAACATTGATGAGCATGCCACATAGCATAAACACAAGGACCACAATCAGGTAAATTCACATTTTGAATATCTGTAAAAAACTCTTGAAACTTAAATACTGAATAAATAAGATTTGAAAACTTCTCTCTATTATCTTTATTTTTATCAAATCTTTTGAAAAAATTAACCATATACAGATTTTACTACAAAACTACCTAACTATGCAACTTTTAAACATAAATAAAGGCTATTACTCGAAATAATAGCCTTATTTTATACAAACTATTTATTTTACTAAAGAAGAATTTAATAATCTCTCCATAGCCTCAACAGTCTTTTCTCGACTACCAAATGAAGTTAATCTAAAATATCCTTCACCATTATTACCAAAACCCGAACCTGGAGTCCCAACAATTTGTACATTATTCAATAAATAATCAAAGAACTCCCAAGATTTCATATTATTAGGGCATTTTAACCAAATATAAGGAGAATTTGTACCACCTGTATACCATATACCCAGTTTATCCAATGCATCAGTTATAATTTTGGCATTCTCTTTATAATAACCAATATTCTTCATTATTTCTTTTTGCCCTTCTTCTGTAAATACAGCCGCAGCACCTTTTTGAACAATATAAGGTACACCATTAAATTTTGTTGTTTGACGTCTTAACCACAATTTATTCAATTTTGTATCATCGTAAACAAGAGCATTCGGAACAACTGTATAACCACATCTTGTACCAGTAAAACCAGCGGTCTTAGAGAATGAACAAAATTCTATAGCACATTCTTTTGCACCTTCAATTTCAAAAATACTTCTTGGTAAAGTTTCATCAGAAATAAATGCTTCATACGCAGAATCAAACAATATCAACGCATTATTTTTACGAGCATATTTAATCCACTCTACTAATTGTTCTTTTGTATAAACTGCACCGGTCGGATTGTTTGGTGAACATAAATAAATTATATCTGCTTTTACATTTTCATCTGGCATTGGTAAAAACCCATTAGATTCATTTGAATCAGAATAAACAATTTTTCTACCTGCCATAATATTTGTATCAACATATACTGGATAAACAGGATCTTGAACCATAACTCTATTATCAGTTCCTAATATATCAAGAATATTACCTAAATCACTCTTTGCACCATCACTAATGAAAATTTCATCAAGTTCAAGACTAACATTATGTTTTGCATAATAATCTCTTATTGCAGATTTCAAAAAATCATAACCTTGTTCTGGACCATAACCTCTAAATGTTTCTTGCACTCCCATTTCTTCAACTGCTGATTTCATTGCATTAACAACAGCATTACACAATGGTAAAGTCACATCACCAATACCTAATCTAATTATATTTTTATCAGGATTAGCCTCACTATATTCACTAACCTTTTTTGCAATTGTAGAAAATAAATAACTTGCTTCCAAATTCAAATAATTCTTGTTTATATTCATAAATACCTCGATAAATAATTATTACAGACACAATTATATATCTAAGTTGAATTATTTACAAAATATAAACAAAATAAATTATGCTTTAGCAGTATTGTTAACATTACCTTTGAATGAAGTTAAAGTATTAAAATCAGATTTTGAATTTACAAAATTTTGATTCTTTTCATTCATTACAGCACCCATTCTCTTTGCTTTTCTTTTCTTTTCAAGAGATTCAGTAATAGCAATATTCAAACTTGGAATACCCATACCAAGTACTGCACAAGAATAAATATAGTTTGCTGCTTGACCGATATTCAAAATCTTCAAGTTCTTTCTTGCTGCACTACCTTTTGGTAATAATTTAATCATTTCACCAAGTTTCATTGCTTTACCATCAGCTTTAACTGTTGAAATACCTTGTTTTCTTAAAGCATCAGAAACAACTTCTTTGTTTGTTGCAATATTACTATTAAAGAATCTATCTACTTTTTCACCAAAGTGTTTGTAAATAAACCCATTTTTAGAACTTTCTTTGTTATATCTAATTACAGGATTGTTTTTGTCTTGCATTGACATAACAACACCTTTATTAACAAAGTTACCTATTACTAACCAGTTTAAGAAACCTAAAATATCTTTAGTATCACTTTCACGTAATTCATCTTTATCTCTAGCAACAATCATTCTAGACATAATAGTTGTAGCAAATAATGCTTTAAATTGGTCAATTGTAGGAGCAGTACCTTTATAAAGTACTTTATCCAAAACTTGAGATGGTTTTGCTTTCATAGTTGCTAATGCAAGTCCACCCATAGCAAGTGTAGATATACCTTTCATAACTTTAAATCCGAAAGATTTATCTTTTTCTCTACCAGGCATGCCAGGGAAACCATCACAACCGGTTCTTTTCTTTGTCAAATATACATTAATAGGTTGAGTACTTGCTGAGATTGCCATTGCCATACCCAAACCAAGTGCAGCACGACTCTTACCAAATATTTTAAGTCTTGAAACAAATTTATCAACTTTGCCAAGATTTTTATTTTCTTTAAGTGCTTTTGTAAGTCTATAGAAATCATCAGTCATTGTACTTACAGATGCAGTAGTAGATTTTGCACCATGTTTCAATACTGCTTCAGAATCAGCACCAGTTGCTTCAATTAATCTAGCATTCAATCTGCCAACAACAGTTTTTCTATCTTTCTTAGATAATCCATCATTAGCCAATGTTTTCATATCTTCAAAAATGCCTTGTTTGTATTCTTCAGCAATTTTTACAAAGCCTTTTTCATCTGCTCTAACATCATTTGGATTATAACCACGGAAACTGTCTATATAATCACTAATATATGAATCAACATTACCCTTATGAGTTTTCCACATATCAGAATGTACATCAATAGAATCATTTGAGGCAAAAATCCTTTGAGGATCTTTAACACCAAATTTCTTAGATATCATGCCAGCCAATACAGTACCTGCTAACAAGCCATATAAACCAACAGCAGCATCATTGATAGTAGATGAAAATTCTCTAAAACCTGTTTCAGCACCAGCAGCAGCACCTCTTTTTTTAGTGTCAATAATAGTTCTTGGGCCACCCATTGAAACAACGTCAACAGCAGTTGCACCCCATACAGGATTTGTTGTTAAATAATCAATTACTGGTGTAATCCCCTTGAATGAAATGTTCTTGTTAGAATTTTGATTTTTTTCATTTCTTTGGGATACATAATGTTGTTGAGAATTTTTTGTTAAACTGATGTTCATTACTATTTACTTTCTGTTGCTATTTTCTTGAATGCTGTGAATGTTGAATTTGATTGTATATTTGTTGAGATATTCCTTATTCTATCATCAACATGGTTTTGTGGAGTAGTTGTAGTACCATTGTTGTTAACATTTTGTTGTGCTAACAAATCTTTTTTATGATTTTTTTTGGTTTTTAATCTTGTAAATACAGGAACTAATAAACCTAAGATTAACAATGATGAGCCTAAGTTTACTGCTTGACATTGTGTACGCATATGTCGCATATCTTTAATACTTCTTGTAGCATCAGCAGCCAATTCATCTGTTGATTTCAAATGTGTATTAACAATCCAATTTCCTATTTTCTTAAATACATTTGCATCTTTCTTAACTGGTTTAGTTCTGTTTAATAACTTAACACCTTTTGTATTTTCTAAATATGATGCATAACCTTTTGCAGCATAATCACCTAAGAAATACATACTAGAGAATGTAACTAAATCTCTTGTAGTTGCTTCTGCAAGTTCATTCTTGTCATCTGCAACAGCCATACGTGAACCAAATGTAACTGTTGAGATTGCTCTTGCTTGATCCATTGTTGGGAATTGACCTTTAAATTCCACAATATTTTTTAAAGTTGATAATGTTGGTAATTTCATCATTGATAAACAAGCAACACCAATCATTGAACCAACTGAAATAAATTTTTGTTTTAATAATGCAGCCTTATCTGCTTTTTCTTGTTCAGGTGTCTTCTTAGGAGCATCTTTGTGAGCAGCATAATCGCTATAAATTGGAGCACCTTTAACACCAGACATCTTAGTTGTTAACCATCTGTTAATATATTGCATTGATGCAGCAATTGGAATAATAATAGCCATTGCAGCACCACTTTTTACTCTAACAAGTTTCTTACCTTTTTTAGCAATCTTTGCAATTTCTTCTGGAGTTTGTACCCCTTCTTGAACAAAACCTTTCATTAAAGCAGTTGCATCTGTCATTGCTGATTTCAAATCAGTAACCACTGCATGTTTACCTTTACCAAAACTTACATTTTCAGTAATATGTGTACCTTCAGCAGCGGTTTCAAATGCTTGTTGAATTAAAGATTTTTGTTTTGGTTTAAACATATTAGAGAAACGTTCTTTAAATGGAACTTTCTTTGGTTCTTCAAAAGTTGCATCAGTTAATTTTTCTGCTGCATCAGAAATGTCAAAACCTTTAATATCTTTATATTGTCTTCTTACATCACCATCAACACCTGATGCATCAGCAAGAATATTATAATGAGTAGCATAAACACGAGCCTTTTTAGCATCGTTAAATTTACCCATACCTTCATTATATGCTTCTGTTTCAGGGGCTTTTTCATAATATTTAGATACAGTATTAATAGCATCATTACCAGCCCAACAACTAGATAAATCTGCCTTACCACCCATAATTGCTTTATTAGCAAGTTTCGCTGCACCTAATGCAATAAAACCAGGTAATAAACAGTTTACAATAAGTCCAGAAGATTCCCTTCTAAATGCTTCAAAACCGGCAAAAACATTTGTAAACGATTCCCAAATTGTTCTTGGGATAATCGCTGTAGCCAAATCAATAATTGCAACATTCAACATAGGGTTCTTTTCACAATGTTGAAGTCCCTTTATTGTTGCATCAACTAAACGACCATTAAAATTAGGGGTTGCCTGATTTTTATTTTGTCTATGGTTGTTGATTTGAATATTATTAACGTTGTTGTTTCTGTTTACTTGACTAATCATAAAATACACATACTAACAAGGTTTACATGAAAATTATATCAACCTTCTATTATATTTAAAAGCATAAGAAAAAAAAAATTGCCATGATTTTTGTAAATGTAAAGTTAATATTAAGATGGCTTTTGATTGTTTTTTAAATAATTTCCATTTTATTTTTCTGTTTTTAATAAAAAGTCTTATTTTTTGTGTCCATGAACAACATGCCCGATTTTTCAAAGATTTTTTAAGTCATGTAATAATGTAAATTTTTGTAAATTTTCATTACAAATCTACGAAAAACAAAAGATTTAAACTAACTATTGACCATTTTCTTCCATTTCACGACGCATTTCTTCAATACGTGCTTCCTCTTCGGCTTCTTCTCTTGCTCGAATAAAATGTCTTTGTACACCAAGTTCAGAAAACATTTTCAATTCTGCTTTTTTCTCTTCTTCTAAATATAGTTCTTTTTGTTTTTCTTTGTGTTTCTCCAAAACTTTTACATTTTGTTCACATTCAATCAATTTTTTAACTTCAATATCAAGTTCTTGTTCTGCCTCTTTTCTTTCATTCTCTAAAACCTCAGCCTTATCCCACAAATGATGAAGATACTTATCATAATATTCCATCATTGTATATTCAGCCTGTTTTCTAGCAGTAGAAACTTGCATAATTTCTTGTTTATTTTGTTCAACTTTTTGTTCAGCCATATAAAGTTTTTGACGAGCCTTTGTAACAATAGCCTCTTGTTCTTCTTTTTTTCTAATTCTAAAATCAAGAACTTTTTGTAATTTATAACGAAATGGCATAACAAAACCTACTTTTATTAATTACTGATTTATGTATAAAAATCAGCAAATTATTCTTCTAATTCACGTTTAATTTCTTCAACTGAAACTCTTACTATTTCAGAATTATCATCTTTTTTAAGAAATACTTCTTTAATACCAGATTGAACAATAAATCTTTTACACAAAATACAAATAAAATTATGTCCATATATATACATTGTAGAACCTTTACATCTATCTTGACCTGCCTGAATAATAGCATTTTGTTCGGCATGAATAGAACGACAAGTTTCATATCTAGTACCAGATTGAATATTATTTTTAATCCTATAACATTCACCACGTTCATAACAAGATTCTACACCTGATGGAGTACCATTATAACCTGTTGCCTTAATTTTTTTATCATCGCCAACAATAACTGCACCTACTTGTGCCCTTAAACAATTTGAACGTGATGAACAAGTCTTTGCTAAATCTAAAAAATAATCTACCCAAGGTTTTATAGCCATAATCATACCTCCATTTCCTAGATTATATCACAAATTATAATAACAACATCTAACTAAATGCTATAATTTAACCAGCATTTTCACCAATAGTATCAACGGCTTCAACTCTAATATCTGTAATCAATTCAGAATATGAGATAACCACAATCGTTGGAATATGTCGTTCTAATAATTGAAATAATGGTAACCTAATTCTTGGTGAACACAAAATAACAGGTTGTTTACCAATATTTTGATGAGCCCTCATCAGTGTCATAGCAGTAGATTCAATCAAGTCTTGAACCTGCATTGGATTTAACAAGAACATTGTACCCAACTCAGTTCTTTGACAACTATCATCAAGTATTTTTTCCCATTCAGGTGACAACGTTAAAGCATATAAAATATTGTCTTCTTGTACATTTGTTAAACAAATTTGACGTCCTAATGCTGCCCTCAAACGTTCGGACAGAATATCCGGTTCTTTTGAAAATCTTGCATAATCACACAGTCGCTCAAATACAAATATAATATCTTTAATAGAAACTTTTTCTCGAATAAGATTAACAAAAATCTTTCTTAAATCTGATGTAGAAATAATAGCAGGTACTAAATCATTAACAAGAGTAGGGTCTTGAGAACGAACAAGTTCCATAAGTTTTAATACATCAGTTTTTGTCATAACTTCATCTACATGCTTACGAACACATTCTTGTAAGTGAGTAACAAGTACATCTGTTGCATCAACTGCTGTAACAGATTTTGCTTCTTGAGCATCTTCTGCACTAACCCAATATGCTTGAGTTTGATATGTTGGATCAACAGCAATAATCGCATCATCAGGAACGTTCTTTCTTACAGCATCCCATTGATCTGCAATAACCATAAATTTCCCTGGATATACGTAACCTGTTGCTACTGTATTACCACGGATTGAAATCATATATTCATTAGATTCAAGAGCAGAAGAGTCCATAATACGAATATTTGGCAAAATGTAACCCAACTCATCAGTAACTCTTTGACGCAAAGCCGCAATCTTCGCCAACAATTGACCTTCTTGATCAGGATCTGCAATTACTAACAAACCTGCACCAACTTGCAAACTTAATACATCAACACCCAAACGTTCGTACATCTTGTTAGGATTAACAAGATCTTGCATGTTTTGACGAACATTTTCTAATTGACCAAGTTGTGATTGAACATCAGCATTAATCAATACTGAGAATCCTGCAACAGTCAAACCTATTGAGAACAATAAGAATGGGAAGAATGGCAAACCTGTAATCGGACAAGTTATTGTAATCAAGAATAAGAACGCAGCCGCAAAGAACAAAGAATATGGTTTGCTCATAATCTGTGCTGTCAAATCAGAACCAAGTGAAGATGCACTAGCAGATGCACGAGTCATCACGATACCAGCCGCAATTGACATCAAAAGTGATGGAACCTGAGATGCCAAACCGTCACCAATCGTTAAAATCGTATATTTACCAATAGCATCTGCAACAGGCATTTGATTCATTAAGCAACCGACACATAAACCACCAACGATGTTAATAATTACAATGATGATACCAGCCATAGTATCACCTTTTACGAATTTCATAGCACCATCCATAGAACCGAATAAACTTGATTCTCTTTGTAAGTCCTCACGTTTCTTTACGGCTTCTTCTGGAGATATCAAACCAGCGTTAAAGTCGGCATCAATAGTCATCTGTTTACCAGGCATCGCATCTAACGCAAATCTGGCAGATACTTCGGCTATACGTTCAGCACCCTTTGTGATAACCATAAACTGTACAACAGTAATAATCAAGAAGATTACACCACCTACAACCATGTTACCACCAGTAACGAATGTACCGAATGCATGAATTACCTCACCAGCCTCACCTTTTGACAAGATAAGACGAGTTGATGCTATAGACAACACCAGACGAAACATTGTACCCAAAAGAATAATAGTTGGAAATGCTGCCAACTCCAATGGTTTTTGAATATACAAAGAAATCATTAAAAGTACAATACCCAAAGTAATATTCAAACTGATTGAAAAGTTGATAACCCAATTAGGCATCTCCATCAATAAGATTAAGATGAGGATACACACAAAGCATGCTAAACATATTTCACTTATCGGTTTACTACCACCTTCGGCTGCCATTATTCAATGCTCCTCAATGCCGTTTGCACAATATCTAATTGTGCCTCTACACTTGCATCAACCAAACCATTATTAGTTTGTATAATACATCCACCCTCGGTTATATTCTCATCAGATAATATTGATAATTTTGTATCCATACCCAACAATCTAACTTGCTCAGGTAAAGTATCTTTTATATATTGAACCTGAATAGGATTAACTCGTAATACAATCTTAGGTTCATTTTTAGATAAACTTCTAATTACGTCCATTACTGTATCAAGAACTATTTGAGGATCAGTTTTTACCTCATGTTTAATAATTTTTTTAGCAATTTCCAATGCCAATTCCAAAACATTTGGTGCAACTTCATTAAAAACTCTTTCTTCTGCACCCATAAAAGCACCTAAAACATTTCTAAAATTTGCCAAGTCTTGATTTGCTTGTTGCAAACCTGCAGAATACCCCTCTTGATAAGCACTCTGTTTAATTTGAATTGCTTCCTCTTGTGCTCTGGATACCAAATTTCTATCATCAATACGACGATACCCTCTTCTACGATTACCAGTTCGTCTTTCTTTACGCTGAGTAAAGTCAATATTATCTATATCAAAAAGGTTAATTTCTTCTTCTTTTTTCTTCTGTTCTTCCTGTTGTTTTGCTGCTTCTTCAGCAGCAAGAGCAGCAGCCTTTGCCTCTTCCTCAGCTTTTATTTCTTCTTCAGTTTTTTTAGAAATCTTCTTCTTAATAATCATACTAGATATTATACACTATTTAAAAAGATTATACACTTTCTTAACAATGTTGGACATTAATTATTATTCTTACAACTATCTTGAATATATCCTACAATAATTTTTGCAACTCTTAAAGGCACCGCAGTATAATAATCACCCTCATAAGCCTGAGAAATAAAACGTTTAATAAATGGACGTTCTGGTTTAACAAGTTGTTCTATATCTTCCATTTTTGTAGTATCAAAAATTTTATTCATTTCTCTAATGATATTATCTTGAGATAATTTTCGTTTCTTTGGTAAAATAATTTTCAAATTTTCAAGACATTGTAATGCGTAATTTATATCAACTTGTTCTTCAAGTCTTGGAGTATTTACATACGACATAATCTCCTGAGCAATTTCAGGAGGAAATTTGGATAAAACTTCTTCGGCTCTATTTGCATCAATCAACTTAATAACCATTGCAATAGATTTTAATTTCAAATCTCTCCCCTCAGAAGTCATTGAACCCATTTGTTGAGGTGGAGGCGGAGCCCCCTGTGGCATCGGTTGTTGCTGTTGTGCTTGTTGTTGAGCAGCCTGTTGAGCACGTTCACGTTCTTCTTGTTCTTGAACTTGTTTTGCCATATCATCAATGTTTGATTGGTTTGCGGCTTTTTGTGAAATTTCTGATGAAATCACACCACGTTTTTCCAAATCAGCAATAGCATCTCTATATGTTTTATCAACATGATGTTCAATCAATTGTAAAGTTTTATCTTGTGGAATATTTTTTTGTATTGCTTGTTTTGCTATTTCAAAAATCGTAAATGCAATTTTTTGCATTACACCGTCCCAATGTTCTGGCATAATTCCAGAATGCACCAAATCAATAGATTTGTGGAATGACCATTCAGCAATAATTTGCGTTACAAAAACTGCTTGATCGGCATTAAAATTTAATTTTGTATCATTTGAAATTGCTTCACCAGCAAGTAATGTAAAATTAGTAAGAGTTTTTACAACATAATTGCGTTGCATGTCATTAAAGTTCTTGGGAACAAGTTCCCCAGCCTGTGATGACATCATCTGTGCAAATTCTTTATAATCAAACCCTTCTATTGGCAATTTCTTTTCCTTATATTTTCCTTTTTATTTAAAACAGAAAGTTGATAATAAAAATCTTTCTAACTTAATTTTGCTATAATTATTTTTCATTTTCAACTTTCTGAATTAATATTTACATTTTATGTTTATAACTTGCTTACTGTTCAATCCAACTCTTAATTTTTTCTGCACTTTCATTTTCATCAAGAGTTTCAAATTCTTCTTTTAATACTGCAAGAGCATCTTTCAACGGTGATATATCAACATTTCGTTGTTGTAATAATCCTTTTGCTTGAATTTCATCTAACAGATTTTGTTGCATTTGGTCTTGTTGAACCATCAAGTCTGCTGCTCTTCTGCTTACATCTTGTAATTGACGTTCTTGTTGCATTGATTTTTCTCTCAATAGTTCCATTTCGTCTTCATGTTGATCTTTCATTCTTTGTAAACGTTTTACAACAAATCTATGACCGATAATCAAACTCAAACCTACTAGAGCAACTGCCAACCACCAAGGATTACCTGTTTCTTCTGGTTTTGGTAATTTTTCCGGATTATCTGAAGCCAAATATGGATCATTTGAATCGTTAAATGCTATTGATACATTTTCAGGACTTGCTTTTGGACTTGCTGCGTGTGCAATAAGTTCTTTCAATTCTTCAATTGAAATATCAGGTGGAAGTGCTGCTTTATCTAATGTTACAGCGATTGAAATATCTTCAATTGTACCTGAATTCATATATTCATTAGTTTGTATTTTAGAAACACCGTATTGAGTTTCTTTAGCAGTTCTTGAATAGTTTCTGTTTTGTGATGAATCAGCACCACCACCAGGTAAACCATTTGGTAAATATACACTAACTGCGTTTGTATTCTTATTACTATCAGCGGTTTGGTCACCTAAACCTTCATGGAATGTTTGTTCATTTAATGAAGTTTTAGAATTTGGATCATACCAAGTTGTGAACTTTTCAGTTGGTGCTTGTTTCAAGAATGTACTAACTGTCGCAGTATAGTTACCCTTACCAACAAGTCTATCTAACTGAACATTAACCTTTTGTTGCATATATTTATCGTTTTCACGCATTCTTTCTTCTTGTTCATCAGTTGGTGACATAATACTGTTATAAACATTACCATTTGTATCAGTAATCGCAACATTTTCTGATGTTAAACCTGAAACACTACCGATAAGTAAGTTTGTAATTGCCTTAACTTTAAATGCATCAAGTTTTTCACCACTTGGCATATCAATTTGAACAGTAGCAGTAACAGGCTTTTGAGTAGATGAGAACATTGTTTGTTCTGGAATTGAAACAAATACAGAAGCATTCTCAATTGGAGGAATTTTTCTGATTAAACGAGCAAGTTCACCATCAATTGCTCTAACTAAACGTATTTTTTTATCTTCTTTTGTTGAAGTAAAGTCACCCTTATCAAACATTTCCAAACCAACATTTTGATCCATTAAACCACTTTTAACAATTGCTAAAAGTGCTCTATCTCTTTCGGTTTGAGTATATTTAGGTAAGTAAATTGTAGATTTTGTACCATCAAGTTTACGTTCAGCAGTAATACCTTCTCTTGCAAGCAATGCTTGAATTTCAATTGCTTTACCAAGATTATCAGTAGTCAACAAATCAAGTGGAGTTTTAATAATTTTTTCTTTAACAACTTGTCCACCACCTTTGCTTGCATTTACTGTTGACACAACAGCAATAGTTATAAGCAAAGCAAATAGTATGACACCAACTGCCAATGCTCCTATCAAAAAATTTTTATTATTTAATAATGCTTTAAAATCCATCTTTACAACACCCTAACGTATTTAAATTATTTTTACTACCGTACACAATAGTAGTAATACTATATTATACCTGTATCTGCATAATTTTATCGTATGTTTGAATGATTTTACCAGTAATTTGAGTAGCAACGTTAACATTAATTTCTGCTTTTGCCATCGCTGTCATAACATCATGAATATCTACATCATCAGAACCTGACATAACGTCTTTCAACAAATTATCCGGAGCATTCAAATCCTTGTTAAAATTTTCAACTAAACCTGATAATACGCCTTTAAAATCAACTGTAGCCGGTTCTTCCATACGTGATAATCTTGCAGGGTACATACCAACTGTACCAGTATCCAATTTCGTATGTTGAATACGTGCTGCTAAATCATAATGTGGATAAAATCCGCTTGCAAAACCGTTTGACATTTTTACACCTTCTTCCTTCTGTCTTGTTGAAGTTATTATCGGCATAAATTCAAATAAGATTAACGATTAATTAAAAATCTCAACCATTTGTGTTAGTTTTTCTCTTTGAATTCATCCAATAAACGTATCGGAGGCTTTGCTCATGTATATAATGATGTTTTTTATTTAGTCAAAAAACTTTTTCTAAACTTTACAATTCTAAACAAAAACACACGATATGAATTATATCGTGTGTTTTAATATTAAATATAAAATTTATTTTACTTTGCAGCCTTTAAAAGATTACAACTTTCGCAACGTTTCTTTTCTTGATCTTTATAGATTCTAGTTCTATTGATAACTTCATCAAAATCAATTTCATGAGCATCAAAATCAGGACCATCAACACAAGCGAATTTTGTTTGACCACCAACAGTAAGACGACAAGCACCACACATACCAGTACCATCAACCATAATTGGATTCATAGATGCTTCTGTTTTGATACCAGTACCTCTAGTCAATTCTGCAACTGCTCTCATCATTGGCATAGGACCAACTGCAATAGCATAATCAACTTTTTCTCTATCCATAATGTCTTTCATTACAGCAGTACCAAAACCTTTGATACCTAATGAACCATCATCAGTTGTGATAAATAATTCAGTACAAGCATCTTTCATTTTATCTTGCCAGAAAATCAAATCTTTTGTTCTAGCACCCATAATCATATATACTTTGTTGCCGGCATCTTTAAGTGCTTTAGCAATCAAATAACATGGAGCAGCACCATAACCACCTGCGATACAAATTGCTGTACCATAATTTTCAATATGGGTTGGTTTACCTAATGGTCCAACTAAATCAACTAGTTCATCTCCGACATTCAATTCTGCTAATTTCTTTGTAGAATATCCAACAGCCATGAATACTAATGTTAAAGCACCTGTTTCTTTTTTTACATCAGCAATTGTCAATGGAACTCTTTCACCATTTTCTTCTGCTCTAAAAATGATAAATTGTCCTGCTCTTGCATTTCTAACAACATAAGGTGCATCAATAGTAATTTCATATTGATTAGGACATAATTCTTTTTTTGATAAAATTTTATAACCCATATTTCACATCCTTTTTTCTTAATACTTTACTTATAGTATCATAAATGAATATATTTTTCCAATTTATGAACATATATAAAATAATAACGACTACCTATAATCCGGTAGCCGTTAAACAACAAAATATTATTCAATATTTTATTTTCTCTCTGTTTCTTGTTGTAACTTGTCACAAGCATCACAATTGTCAGGTTGTGGACAAGTTGTTGCTTTTTGTTCAGGTTGACAAGGACAAGTTTTTGCTTCTGGACAAACCTTTTCTTTCTTTTCGCAAGGTGGAGTACATTTTTGTTTTTTGCATTTGCATGATGCTGTTTTTTCACATTTTGGACAAGTACCCCAATTAGCAGGATTCAAATTTCTCCAACAAAATGCATCTGCAGTTAATGTTGTTGCAGATAATGCAAGCAACAATGTTGTCGCTAATAATGTTTTTTTCATAATTTCTCCTTTTAAAGTTTTAATAACTTTGTTTTAACATATCTATTCTATTGAAAATTAAGGAAAAAACTATAACCCAACTATACATAATCAACTTAGCCATAATGATAATAAAGTTATTCAATATTTCTTTTTTATATTATTAATAAATTTAATTATAATGCCTCATTTCTTCTTGAATTGTTTGGTTAGTCAAAAAAGATACTTCGGCTAAAGCCTCAGTATGACGTCATTTTCGTCATTCTGAGCAAAGCTAAGAATTTATTAACTTATTTCGCAACATTTCTTTGATTATAATATTTTAACTGTTTTCTTTCTTTCGGAGTTGCGAAGCCCAAAGAAAGAAAACAGTAGAAAAAGAAAGAAAAGGCACGCTAGAGTAGTCACGAAAATATTAACACTCAACCATTGAAGCGAATAACTCGTGATTTTGTATATTTTTAAATGTTTCAAAATCACTCAAACAAATTCGCTATAAGGTTTCGTTTATGTTTTCGTGCCTACTGTGTTGTTTTCAACAACAATTACCTAAC
>ERZ1034925.381-NODE-381-length-20739-cov-26.427819_pt1 | contig 20739 bp, 18 predicted proteins | sample MGYA00520687_ERZ1034925 | MGnify/ENA primary metagenome ERZ1034925 (study PRJEB33766, sample SAMN09781758) | gut metagenome | biome: gut microbiome | host: Homo sapiens | place: Madagascar | study: EMG produced TPA metagenomics assembly of the PRJNA485056 data... | reverse complement strand
TTATTATATTATCTTATGTCGTGTGTAAAATTAAGTAAAAGGAGACAAAAATGTCATTATTGAGAAGAAAAACATTGGCACCTGATGCAGATATTCATCAAGAAATTATCAATGCTGCAGGTTTAATTTACAATTACTTATCAGACAAAGGGGAAGTATCAATCTCAAAAATGAAAAAAGATTTAGACCTTTATGGTAACTTTACAGAAATGGGTTTAGGTTGGTTATCAAGAGAAGATAAAATCGAATATACGAAAAAAATCAGATCAGTTTCTGTAAAATTAAAATAGTTTTTTAAGAATAATAAGAAAGAACGGTTATGATTAAATAGCCGTTCTTTTATTTTGTTTTAAAATCTTTTGGTAACAATCCAACGAGGAATTTAAAATGTCGTATAAATGTTTCAGCATTTATTGAAAAACTTTTTCCTTCTCTTTGATTATATAACTGAATTTTGTCTTCTTTTAGATTGACTTTTTCTAAAACATAGCAATGCCAATTTGTTAGTTTTGGGTGATGAACAACACTTGTTCCTGCGACAAATGAATGTTCACCATTTGATTTTTCTATATCATCTAGTAGTTGAAAAGTTTTTTCTCTTTTACCTTTTAAACTTAAGTTTAGTGTTTTTTCATTTAATACTGTTGGTTCTTTCCCTGTGAAAATTTTAAAAAATCTGCTAGGATTATTATATTCAAAACTTTGTTCGCAATCAGCCATTCTATTGAATAATGATTTTAACAATGGATGACTATCAACAACTTTACCCATAGCAATTTCTACTGCTTTTAAAGTTTTATTTTCACAAACGACTTCTAGAAAATCTGAGGAAGTCCTTGATAATTCTGAAAAATCTGATTTTGTTATAAAAATATCTTTTGGTGAATTGTATATATTTTGAAATTTAATTTTGTATTGAGGTTTTTCGTTGATAACAGATTTTTGGATATTTTCTTTCAGAATTTGTCTGCCGTCACTATTTCTTGTTAGTGAATTGATAGATGATACAAGATAACAATCAGAAAATACTTGTGTTGCATTTCTGAGTTCTTGCATCTCTTTATGAGAAATAGGTTTATAGCAATTATTAGTATCCATATTTATTTTAAAACTGCTAAATATAAAATTTGTTATTAACTTAACAAAAATTTGATAAATATAGGTTGAGTTCTACCAAATATTAAGAAATGTTAAGAGAAATTTATTATCTATTTTAAATATTTATTATGTGTTTGAATTACCAGATGAACCACCTGATGAACCTCCTGAAGAACCTCCAGAACTTCCATTTGAACCACCTGATGTGCCTGATGTTGGTGTTGTTGTAGGAGCAGTTGTTGTTGGTGCAGATGTGTCGCCACTATTGTTTTCAGATTCTTTTGATTTTGATTCAAATTGTGAAATTAAATCATTATGTGCTTCTAGTGGATCGTTCATTTCTGATAATTTATTGTTAACATCTTTACCTTTTGCACCACAAGCAAATTCTAAACCTGTTTTTGCTGCCATAATGCCTGTTGCTGTGCCGAATTTTACTGTTGATTCAATACATAAAGCACTACCTACAGCCGCTTGTGCTACAAAGAATGGAACTGCACCTATTTGTGCTTTACCAATCATTGTTGCAGAAACTGCTGTGCAAGCACCTAATAAAGTCGTATTTGTGGCACCGATAGAACCTAACTCTGTACCTTCAGATAATTTTTCAGCAGCATTACTACTCTGTTCGAAACGACTATTTGCAAGTTCATTGTTCTGTATCGCTAATTGAATAGGATCATCTTCTTCATTTTCATTTGAGCCTTCTGTACCATTAATACTTGCTTGAAGTACTTCAATCTGTGCTCTTATTGCATCAGCCCCTTCGGTATCACCTTTTGCTTCACATTCAGCAAGTTGTGCATTTAATTCTTCTATTTGTGTTAAAACTTCTGTATTATCAGGTTGAGTAGGTTCAGATTCTCCTGTTTCACCAGTTTCACCAGTCTCACCAGTTTCTTCTGTTGTTCCGTTTTCTTCAGTTGTTTGGGAACCTTCCAATAATGCACTTAAAGTTTCTATATCTTCATTGATTGAATCGATTGATTCATCAATTTCTGACATATATGAATTTGCATTTGAGTTTAAAGACATTCTTTGTACTAATAATGGGTCAAAAACTGTGGCACCTGCTAGAGCAACTGTACTTAGTGTAGATTCTAATCCTCCAACTACTGGTGCTATTGGTGCACACATCGCTGCTAATAATGGTTGTGAATTTGCTAAAACACCTGCAGCAAACATTGTTGCTCCAGTCGTTGCAACTGCACTGACTGCAGAAATTGCTGAACCAGTTTTATCACCTGATTTTTTATTTCCATTTATATCAGGTAATTCTTCTCCATTTGGATTATCTTCACCTTCATAATCTACGTTGTCGTTAGATTGAATTTTGTTATTTAGGAAAAATCTTTGACCACTACTTAATTCTTGTGTATTGCCTTCATCAACATCTTTTTTTATAGTTGTGGCATTACTACTTTTTACAGTTACAGTATCACCTGCTGTTGCAAAGCCTTCAGTACTACTATCTAGTTTATATTCAACTTTGTTTACTGCCATATAATAAAATACTCTTACTTACTTAAATCGTATATTCATAAAAAGTTTTTCAATATTATTCAATTTCAATTTTTTTTTATATTGTTACAAACTTAATGGATTTTATAGAAAATATGTAAAGTTATGTAACGTAAAATGGATAAAAAGAGCAATTTTTAAAAAATGCAAAACTTTATAAAAGTGTAAGCGGGATTTAAGATAAAATTTTAGTTGAGTAAATTAGGGAAAAGTTAAGATTAAAATACTTGAATTCAGCTTTAAAACAAAAGTTTTAAATCGCAAATTCTTTGATATTCATATTCACAATTGAAATGACAGGTGTACCAGCGCCTGTCTTTTCTCATTATATACAGTTTGAAACATCAATAATTGCAACATTTTCTATATGGTATGTGTGGCAGAATAAATCAAAAGGTTGTATTGATTCTATTTTAGCACCTTTGTTTATTAGAATTTTTAAATCTCTTGCAAGTGTTGCAGGATTGCAACTAACATATATAATTTTTGATTTAGTAAGTTTTAAACTGTATTTTAAACTTTCAATAGAGCAACCTTTTCTTGGAGGGTCTAAAATTGTTACGTCAAAACATTTATTATCAGTTTCAGATTTTGTTTGTAAGTATTTACTACAATCTTCGTTAAATAGTTCTATATTTTTTATGTTGTTTAATTTTTTAACATCTTTTGCTAAATTTACTGATGCACTACATTCTTCTACAGATACAACATTTTTACAGACATCTGCTAACACTAGTCCAAATGCAGATATTCCGGCATAAGCATCAAGTAATGTAGGATTAGTAAAATTATCTTTTATATAGTTTTTTACATATTTAAAAATATTATTAGCACTTGTCGGATTTACTTGGAAAAATGTGTTTGAACCAATTTTAAAAGTTGTATCACATAATGATTCTTGAATATAATCTTTACCGATTAGTAATTCTGTTTGATTTGTCATTATTAAATTAGTTTTTTTGTTATTAAAGTTTACTGTTATTCCGACAACTTTATCAAATGTATCAAATATTTTTGTTGCAAAATCTTTTATTCGTTCAGGAGTTTTTTCTGCATTGATAACTAATACGACTAAATTATCTTTGTTTTTTGCAGATGAACGAATAATAACGTGTCTTAGCAAACCTTGATGTCGTTCTTCGTTGTATCCTGTGATTTTATATTTAGGAGCGTTTTCCCTAATAAATTCAATTATTTCATCACAAATTGATGGTTGAATTGGACAATATTTTATATTTACAATATCGTGTGATTTTGGTTTGAAATATCCAGCTAAAATTCTTTTAGAAACTTGAGTTTGTCTTATAGGATATTGAATTTTGTGTCTATATTCTTTTTGTTCAGGACTAGGAATTGTGTTTAGAATTTTAACATCAAGTCCTCTCATCGCATCTTCTACGATTTGTTTTTTTAATTTTAATTGGTAATCATAATCAATGAATTGCAATTGGCAAGCACCACATACATTTTGCATAGGACAAAATGGTTTTATTCTATGTGGTGATTTTTTTAAGATTTCAAGTACTTCTCCAATATAATAATTTTTAGTTTTTTTTATTATTTTTATTTTACAAATATCTTCAGGACAGGTTTTATCAACAAAAATGATAATACTGTTATGTTTTGCTATTCCACAACCGTCAGAGGAAAGTTTTTCTATTTTTACAGTAAGTTCTTGTTCCATAATCAAGATTATTGCATAAATATTTGTCAAATAATATAAAGAGGCTGAAAATTTGTAATAATCTGAAAAATATGATATAATGCCCTCAATGTTAAAGTTTAACTAGTGTTTATTATATAGGTACCCTGGTTGGGTAAAGGAGCAGTGTATGACGACGGATTGTCATTCAAGTATTAACTATCATGATATAGATAGTATTCTTGAAACTTTTGACTATAACAAGTCTTATTTGATTGCAATGTTGCAAAAGGTTCAAGAGATTTATAAGTATTTACCAGAAGATGCTATGACATATATTGGCGAGAAAGTTGAAGGTATATCTCCTGCAACGGTGTATGGTGTTGCCACTTTTTATGCTCAATTTTCATTAGAGCCTAAAGGTAAGTATGAGATAAAAGTTTGTGATGGTACTGCTTGTCACGTTCGTGGTTCATCTCCTGTACTTGAAACTATAAAATCAAAACTTAATTTGACAGATGGTAAATTTACAACTGATGATGGTTTATTCTCTTTAGAAATTGTTAGTTGTCTAGGTGCTTGTGGCTTAGCACCTGCAATTGTTATTAATGGAAAAGTTCATCCCCAAATGACGAGAGAGGCTATTTCTACAATTATTGATACACTTATGAAAGATGAAAGAGAATAATATGGAAAAAACAAGTTTAAATATAAATATTAAAGAGGAACAACTAAAAGCACAAAAACATATTGATGCTCAAGGTTTAAGGGTTCTGGTTTGTTCAGGTACAGGTTGTATGGCAAACGGTTCTTTGAATGTAATTGAAAGATTCAAAGAATTAGGTGCAAATGTTTCTACCTTGACTGATTATGACAAAGTTACTATTGTCCCAACTGGTTGTCACGGTTTTTGTGAACAAGGTGTTTTAGTTGTAATCCCTGATTTACATACAACTTATGTAAAAGTTAAAGTTGATGACGTAGAAGAAATTGTTACCTCTCACATAAGAGATGGTAAACCTGTTGAAAGATTGTTATATACTGATCCTGCAACAGGACAAAAAATTCAAAAATCAGAAGATATTAATTTCTATGCAAAACAAACAAGAACTGCATTGGCAAATTGTGGAAACATTGATGCTGAAAGTATTGAAGAGGCAATTGCTGTTAGAGGTTATGAGGCATTAGCAAAAGTTTTAAAAGAAAATAATCCTGATGCAGTTATTACAGAAGTAGAAAATTCAGGACTTCGTGGTAGAGGTGGTGGAGGTTTCCCTACTGGTAAAAAATGGCGTTCAGTTTCTAAACATAAGGGCGGAAAGTCTTATGTTATATGTAACGGTGATGAAGGTGATCCAGGTGCATTTATGGATAGAAGTGTTATGGAAGGTGATCCTCATAAACTTCTTGAAGGTATGGCAATTGCAGCATTTGCGATTGGTTCAGATGAGGGTTATATCTATGTTCGTGCTGAATACCCATTAGCAATTCATAGGTTAAGAGTTGCTATTAAACAGGCAGAAGAAACTCATTATTTGGGCTCAAATATTATGGGAACAGATTTTTCTTTTCATATTCATATCAAAGAAGGTGCCGGAGCATTTGTTTGTGGTGAATCTTCTGCATTGATTGCATCTATTGAAGGTGAACGTGGTATGCCACGTCCTAAAAATATTCACATGGCAGAAAAAGGTTTGTTCCAACGACCAACATTGTTAAATAACGTTGAAACTTATGCAAATGTGCCTTTGATTATTCTTAAAGGTGCAGATTGGTTTAGTTCAATGGGTACAGAAGGTTCAAAAGGCACAAAAACATTTGCTTTAACCGGTGAAGTTAACAATACTGGTTTGATTGAAGTACCAATGGATACAACTCTTAGACAAATTGTATTTGATTTAGGTGGTGGTATTAGAAATGGTAAGAAATTTAAAGCAGTTCAAATAGGTGGACCATCTGGTGGGTGTTTAACAGAAGAACATCTTGATATGCCTATGGATTATGATAGTTTGAAGAAAGTCGGTGCAATGGTTGGTTCAGGTGGACTTGTTATTATGAATGAGGATACTTGTATTGTTGAAGTTGCTCGTTTCTTTATGAATTTTACTCAACATGAAAGTTGTGGGAAATGTACTCCTTGTAGAGAGGGTACGAAAAATATGCTTGCGATTTTAAGAAAGATTGTAAATGGTAAAGGTACAATGGAAGATTTGGATACATTGGAAGAACTTGCTCATATTGTACAAGAGGGTTCTTTATGTGGTTTAGGTAAATCTGCTCCAAATCCAGTTTTATCAACCTTGAAATATTTTAGAGATGAATATATTGCTCATATTAAGGATAAAAAGTGTCCTGCAGGTGTTTGTACTGCTATGCAAACATACACTATTGATGCTGAAAAGTGTAAAGGTTGTTCTAAGTGTGCAAGAAACTGTCCAGTTGGTGCAATTAGTGGTGAATTAAAATCACCATACAAAATAGATAAAGAAAAATGTATCAAGTGTGGTGCTTGTATGCAAGGTTGTCCATTTAAGGCTATAGAAAAATCATAAGTATAAGGAAATAATTAATATGGGTAAAATGATAATTAATGGTAAAGAATGTGAATTCTCTAATGAAAGAAATGTTCTTGAAGTAATAAGACATAATGGTTTTAATGTTCCAACATTTTGTTATAGACCAGATTTAACAAAAGATTTTGGTGCTTGTAGAATGTGTGTAGTCGAAGTTGAAGGACGTGGTATTCAAACTTCTTGTACTATGCCACCTCGTGATGGAATGATTATTAAAACAAATACAGAAAAAGTTAGACAAATTAGAAAATCAATTTTGGAATTGTTGTTGGCAAACCACGATAGAGAATGTACAATGTGCGAAAAATCTGGCATGTGCGAATTGCAGCAGTATTCAGAAGAATATAGTGTAAAATCTGTTGATAAATATGTGCCGAAGAAGGTAAAATTCCCTATTGATGATAGTTCAGATTCTATTGTTCGTGACAATAACAAATGTATATTATGTGGTGCTTGTGTTAGGGCTTGTGATGAACATCAAGGTTTGCAAGTATTAGGTTTTGCAAATAGAGGTTCTCAAACGGTCATTCAACCAATGGCAGGTAAATCATTGGCAGAAAGTGAATGTGTAAATTGTGGTCAATGTGTTGCAGTTTGCCCAACAGGTGCACTTACAATAAAATCACAAGTTGATAAAGTATGGTCTGCATTGAATAATCCCGACAAAAAAGTTGTTGTTCAATTCGCCCCATCTGTAAGGGTTGCAATTGGTGAAATGTTTGGATTAGATGCTGGAGAAAATTCAACAGAAAGATTAAATGCTGTATTGAGAATGCTAGGTTTTGATTTGGTTTTTGATACTAACTTTTCTGCAGATTTAACAATTATGGAAGAAGCAAATGAGTTTATTTCAAGATTACAAAATAATGAAAATCTTCCATTATTTACTTCTTGTTGTCCAGGGTGGGTAAGATTTTTAGAATTACAACATCCAGATATGCTTAATCATCTTTCAAGTTGTAAATCACCTCAAGGTATGTTAGGTGCAATTATTAGAGAATATGTACCAGAATATTATCCTGAAATAACTAATGAAAATTTAGTAAGTGTTTCTATCATGCCTTGTACAGCGAAAAAGGCTGAGGCTTTGAAAGAAGAGTTCAAACGTGCAGATGGTAGTTATGAAATTGATTACGTTTTAACAACACAAGAAATTGGTAAAATGATAAAATCTGCTGGTATTGATTTTAAACGAATTAATGGTGAAAAGGCTGATTCACCATTCGGAAAATATTCTGGTGCCGGTACAATTTTTGGGGTTTCAGGTGGTGTTGCAGAAGCAGCAGTAAGAACTGCGTATGAAATCGTTACAGGTGAAGAATTAAAAGACGTTGTAATTGATGATATGCGTGGTACAAAACGTGTTAAGACAGTTGAACTTGATTTAAAAGGTAAAAAATTAAAAGTGAAAATAGTTAATACACTAAGAGAAGCTGAAAAATGTATAAAAGAAATTAAGGACGGAAAGGCTGATTATCAAATCTTAGAGGTTATGGCTTGTCCTGGTGGTTGTATAAATGGTGGTGGACAACCAATTAGTTGTAATGATTCTACAATCAAGGAAAAACGTGCAGAGGGCTTATACAATGATGATGATAAAGGTCAATGGCGTAAATCTCATGAAAATCCTGAAGTTAAAGAATTGTATGCAAATCATTTAGAAAAACCTAATTCTCATAAGGCACATGATTTATTACACACTACATATTCAAACAAACGTAAGAATTGTTATATTAGTGCAGGTGAATAATAAATTTAAAAAGAACCGATTTTGTATCGGTTCTTTTTAGTTTATTAGATAAATATTTATACCAAAGTTATAGATAGATTATATTTTTGGATAGTTATTTTTTATTAATAAAATGATTAGAATAAAATCATAATGAATGCTGAAAGTAGAAAAATAAATTATAATATCCAACATAGTAATATTGAAGAAAATGACATTCAAGAAATTGTTTCTTTGTTAGAGTTTGATGTGGAAGAAGTTGTTATTAATATGTTGAATGTTACAGAATGTTCAAATTATTTCTTTTTGTTGTTAAAACAGTATAAAGATAGAATTACATTAGTTAATACAGATAGTAAAATATTGTCATTATTGTATATTACAGGATTTGATAAGTTTATTAGAGTTTTTGAAGATGAAGTATCATTAGCAGACGAAAGACATGAACTTATCAATAGACGATTTGCTGTTGTTTAGGTGTTGAGTGCTTATTTATTGTATAATGACTTTGAATAGGAGAAATGTTCATGAATACAATAAAAGTTACAAAAATGCAGGGTTGTGGAAATGATTTTGCAGTTGTTGATTATGAGGAATATAAAAAAACTGGTTTAGAAATGTCTGAATTTGCCAAGAAAATTTGTGATAGACATTTCGGGATTGGTGCTGATGGATTGATAATTCCAGATTTATCAAAAAAATATGATACAGATATTGCGTGGTATTTTTACAATTCAGATGGTACTACTGCTCAAATGTGTGGTAATGGTATGAGATGTTTTGCAAAATATGTTACTGATAAAAAGTTGATTGGTAAAAAAATGTTTTCAGTAAAAACAGGTGCTGGGGTTATAAAACCTGAAATCTTAGAAGATGGAAATGTTAAGGTAAATATGTCTTCACCGATTTTGGAATCATCTAAAATTCCATTTAAGGGTGCTGAAAATCTTAATCAATCTATTTCTGTTGGAGATAAAACTTTTATTATAAATGCAGTATCTATGGGAAATCCTCATTGTGTAATCTTTACAGATGAAGATGTGTATGAAATGGCTAAAACTTATGGTCCATTGTTAGAATCTCATGAAATGTTTCCAGAAAAAACCAATGTTGAGTTTGTAAAAATTAAATCGAAAAGCGAAGTGGATTTTTGTGTTTATGAACGTGGTTGTGGAATTACTCTGGCATGTGGTACTGGTGCATGTGCTAGTATAGTTGCTGCTGTTTTAAATAACTTAACAGACTGTAAAGTAAAAGTTAATTTGCTTGGTGGTGCTGTAACTATTGATTGGAGTGAACATGAGCAAGGTATAAGTGAAAATATTTATTTAATCGGTCCTGCAAATTATTCTTATTTTGCCGATTATATATTGTAATTTCCATGTTTATGGTACTATTTCAATAAAAAGGAGAAATTTAAATGAAACAATATGAATTATTAGTAATTTTTAAACCAAATGCTGATTCTGATGAAGTAGAAAAATTAATCTCAAAAGTATCATCAGATGTTGAAACATTGGGTGGTAAGACTGATTCAGTTGAAAAAATCGGTCGTAAGAAATTGGCTTATGAAATCAAAAACTTTAGAGATGGTTTCTTCTCTTCAATGGTTATTTCATTACCAGCTGAAAACGTTGCAGAATTCAAACGTCAATTACGTTTAAATGATAGCGTTTTAAGAACAATGTTTATTGAAAAATCAGTAAAAGCAGGAGTATAAGATGACATTAGCAAAGGCTGTAGTTTCTGGAACAGTTTTTAGAGCACCAGAAAAAAGATATACACAAAATGATATTGCTGTATATGGTTTAACACTTAATATTGATGATAGAGAAGAAACTTTAGTAAGAGTTATTTCTAAACGAAAATCTTTATCAGAAGTGTTAGATTCAATAAATAAAGGTGACAAAATTCTTGTTGATGGAAGATTGCAGGTTGCTTCATCAAAAGCTGCTGACGGTAGTGAAAGAAGATATTTTGAGATTGATGCTAATGATATTGAATTGATGTCAGCATCTTCTGGTGTATCTTCTGCTCAATCTTCTTCTGCTCCTCAAGAAGCAAAGGAAGAAAAATTAGTTGATTTTGCTGAAACAGATTATTCTGAAGATTCATTGATTGATGATGAAGAAATTCCGTTTTAGTAGATAAAAGAAAATTAATGTAGAATAAAATAAGGCTAGAAAGGCAAATTATTAAAATGGCAAAACAAGATCAAGACAGAAAAAAACGTAAAACATGTAGTTTTTGTGCAGATCACGTTGATTCAATTGATTTTAAAGATGCATCTAAGTTAAAAAGATATTTGACAGAAGCAGGTAAAATCATTCCTAGACGTGTTACAGGAAACTGTGCTGAACACCAACGTATGGTTGCAAAAGCTATTAAAAGAGCAAGAGAAGCTGCAATTATCGGATATACTTTCGATTAATTGTATGTTTACGTGTACAGATTGAGATTAAAGGCGGGTAATACCGCCTTTTGTCTAGTTATGAATAATTATGGAGAGATGCAATAATGGAAAATCAAATTACTATTAGATCTGATAGAGATACAGAATATAAATTCCAATATAAAGGTGAAGAAGTAACTTTAAAAGCAGGTGGAATATTGAGTATTGCTGATGGTTTAGAACATGTAGTACTTCCTACTTGTGCTATGAAAATTATCAATAATCTTATTATTATTAAACAAGATGTAAAATAATTTATTATTAAGTATAATAGTTTCTATGAAACTTAAGAATTTACATATAGAAAATTTTCGTAACTGTGATGATTTATGTTTAGACTTGGATTTTGATAAGGTTATAATTATCGGGAAGAATGCTCAAGGTAAGACAAATATATTAGAGAGTATTTATTTTTTATCTACTTTAAAATCTCCAAGAACATCTAATATTAAAGATTTTGTTCAGTTCGGAAAAGAAAAATTTTCTCTAGAATGTGAATTGGAAAAAGCAGATACATCTGTTGATTTAGCAATAGATTATACTTTGAATAAAACAAAGAATTTGAAATTAAACGGTTTGAGAACGACTGCAAAAAATTATCGTTCTGTTCTCAATACCGTTTTATTTTCTACAAAAGATTTATTATTACTTAGAGGTACTCCACAAGATAGAAGGGATTGGTTGGATACTGCAATTTCGCAAATTTACCCAGCACATGATGAGAGATTGTCTAAATATAATAAAATTAGAATACAAAAAAATAATTTATTAAAAGAAAACGAAATTAATCAAACTTTATTAGATGTTTTTAATGAACAATTGGCAGTAGTTGGTGCAAATATCATTTTTGTTAGACAAAAATTCTTATCGGAATTAAGAAAACATGCCCTAGATACGTATTCTGGGATATCAACAAACGAGCAATTTTCTTTTGAATATAGTTTTAAACATTTTGAGATAGATGATATTGCAAATAGTTTAAGATTGGAATTAGAAGAACGACGAGCAGAGGAGATTGCAAGGCATCAATCTTGTGTTGGTCCTCATAGAGATGATATAGCATTTTATTTAGATGGTATAGATGCAACAAAATTTGCATCACAAGGACAGCATAGAACAATTGTTTTGGCTTTAAAATTGGCTGAAATTAATTTGATTATAGAAAAAAATGGTTATAGTCCAGTTCTTTTGTTAGATGATGTACTTGCTGAATTAGATGATTTAAGGCAAAATTATTTGTTAAAATCTATATCTAAAAATACTCAAACAATTATAACTTCGGTTGATACACTACTGTTTGAAGAAGATTTTTTAAGAAATGTAAAGATATATAATATTGCGAATGGCAAAATTATTGAATAATGACACATAAAAGTAATATTTTCTTAATATTTTGCCTATAAAATATTCTTATGATAAACTAGTATTGATAATAGTATTGGGGAAGAGAGTCGTTGAACTCATTTAATATATTAAGGAAAAGTTTAATATTACTTTGTGTAATTTTTACGCTAGCAATGTCAGTAGGTGCCGAAACTTATATAAATGGACAGATGTCTGATTTTGGCTTGCCGTCATCTACCCCTGAAGAAAATACCGATACTATTGATTCCTCAATCAAAACTGTTCCTACTATTCGTGATATTGAAATATACGGAACAAATGTTATTAAGCCTGCTGTTGTATTGTCAAAAATGCAATTACACAAGGGTGATCCATTTGATGCCGATATGGTTCAAAGAGATTTAAAAAATGTGTATGAATTGGGATTCTTTACAGAAAAAATGAAAGCAATTCCTGTTGAAAATGCTGATGGTACAGTAACATTAAAAATTTTGTTAGAGGAAAATATTCCTGTAACTGATGTTACGATTGATGGTAATACAGTTATTTCATCAGAAGAACTTATGCCATTAGTTACTCCATTGATTGGTAAACCTCAAAATATTGAAGAGGTTAATGCTGCTATTGAAAAAATTAATGAATGTTATGCTTCAAAAGGTTATATATTAGCACGTGTTGATACAATTTATGATGATCCAGATGGTACAATTAACATTGGGTTAAAAGAAGGTAAAATAAATAAAATTTTGATTTCGGGTAATCAAAAAACAAAGGATTATGTTATTACTCGTAATATTTTGACTGAACCTGGAATGGTTTATAATGAAAACCAAATTAAAGAAGATTTGGTTAGACTATATTCTACTCAAGCATTTAAAGATGTTAATAGAAGTATAGATGTTTGTCCTGATGATCCAGATAAATATGATGTAACAATAATGATTACAGAACAAAGAACAGCATCAATTTCATTAGGTGGTGGTCTTGATTCAAGTACTGGTGTATTTGGTTCTTTAGGTATTAGTGATAATAACTTTAGAGGTTTGAACCAAAGAGTTTCATTGAGTGGTTTAGTTGGTTCTGGTGTTATTATGAGTGATACAACTGTTAAAAATCACATGAACTTCCAAGCAGAATTAAGTTTCTTCCAACCATATTTTTTGAATGCTGATACTTCTTTATTGAGTAAAATCTTCTTTAGGGATTTCGGTAGTTATAATGTTCCGTTAGCCGTTGAAGATAGAATTGGTATTGAAGCAAGTATGTCACATAGAATGAAAAGTAATCCAAATCTATCAACTACATTTGCTGTTGGCGTTGAAAATATTGATGTTCGTGAAGGCGATAGAGATAGAATTGTTGGTATGTATAGAGCAAAGAATATCAATATTGCAGAACGTGCTAAACAATTAGAGGGTGGTTTATTCTTAACACTTAGTCCTGGTTTGAATTATGATACCAGAGATTCTGCTCTAAATCCAAGAAATGGTGTTTTAGCGACTGCTAGATTTGACCAAGCATTTGCTTTAGATGGATTTAATAAAACAAATGGTAAGTTAACAGGTATGATTAAACGTTTCTTCCCTGTTGCTAGAAAATCATCTTTATCATTCACTGCTAAGGCTGGTGGTAAAATCTACGGTGATAATATGCCAGAAGTTATGGCTTATCGTTTAGGTGGTCCTTATACTGTTAGAGGTTATAAAATCAATGGTGTAGGTACTGGTGATGCTTTTGCAATGGGTTCTATTGAATTAGCAACTCCTGTTCTATTCTTAGATAGATTGAAAGTTAATTTCTTCCAAAACTTACGTTTAACATTCTTTGTTGATGCGGGTAAAGTATTTGGTACTTACTTGTCTGATAAATTGTATGATAGACCTATGCAGGCGATTACTGCAGGTATTGGTTTGAAATTATATATACCAGGTGTTGGTCCATTGTCTGTTGATTATGGTATTCCTATTACAAGATGTGGTTCTTATGGAAACAAAAATGGTTACTTCACATTTGGTGTAGGCGATATGATGTATTAATATTTAGGAGGATAATTATGAAAAAATTAGGTGCTATTTTAATGGTTGCTGTTTCTATGATAATGTTTTCAGGTGTATCTTTTGCAGGTGGACTTGGTTATGTTGATTATGAAAAAGTTATAGAAAATTGTTCTTTTGCATTAAATGCTAAAAAGAAATTAGATTCCAAAGCAATTGAAATTAAACAATATATGTTTGATAAAGAAAAAGAATATGAATCAATTCAGTCACCTGTTCAAAAACAAAATTTCCAAGATAAAGTGACAAATGAACTAAAAACTAAACAAAATGATTATTTAAGAATGCAAGCAAAAACAGAACAAGATGTTTATACTAAGATAAGAGATATTGCAAAACAAGTTATGGTTGAACAAAAACTTGATGCTATTATTAGTGACAAAGCAGTATTCTGTGGTGGTGTTGATGTTACTAATGTTCTTATTGATAGACTTAAAGGTGTGAAATAAAAATAATTAATTGTTTGTAGTTAATAAAATTTAGAAGGGGACATTATGTTTAACAGAAATTTAGAATATGTTATCAAAGAGGTTTCTACAGATGATAGACAGGCTTTACAAGATTTGTTAAATGAAATGTCTTCTCAGGGTTGGGACTTATATACTCTTCATGAAGTTGAAACAGATGAAGATGAATTTGTATATAGTTGTATATTTATGCGTGAAAAGGTTGCCTCTGATAAAGATGAAGTTTTTGATAAAGTTGTTAATGTTAAAAATTTTAAGGCTCAAATGGAAAAAATGTTGTCTAATCAGATGACACCTTATGAAACTTGTAAAGAAATTTCAGCAAAGATTCGTGACCAAAAAGGACGTGTTGCAAAGATTAAATCAGAAATAGAAAAAGTTGATTGGTCAGATAGAGGTGAACTAAACGAACAAATGTCAGGTGCATTGAAACGTTTAGAAGAATTAAAACAAGATTTGGTTAGAGAAATTTCACCAGGAGTTATGTATTCTCGTATTGGTGAGGAAAAATTTACAGTAAATTTAAGTGAGGAATTACTTGATTATGTTAGCCCTGATAATCAGTGTGATTTGTTATCAGAAACAGTTAAGTCAAGACAAAAATTAACTGATGAATTGGGTTATGTTATTCCTAAAATGGTTTTTCAAGATGACGATACATTAGAACCTTACGAATTTAGTATTAAAGTACATAATTTGGAAGTTTATAAATCAACTGCAGTACCTGAACATATTGCATTTTTTAAGGACGATGTTAAGTTATCAAGAAAACCGTCAGGTGCAATTTCGGTAAAAGATGAAATTACCGGTAAAGATATTTGGTGGATTAATACAAAACAAGCAGAAGATTTTTGGGCTGAGGGATATAACCCTGTAGAATATATTGCTAGAGCAATAGAGTTTGTTTCTATTAAATATGTATCTGAATTGTTAGATTATGGTGATATTAATAGATATGTTTCGCTAGTAGAACAACGTAATCCATTTGTTATAAATAATATTATTCCAGATTTTATATCTCTTTCTGAATTGAAATATATTATTATTAATTTGATTAGAGAAAAGATTTCTATAAAAGATATTGATTATATTTTTGAAAAAATAAATGATTTTTCTGATGAACCATCAAAAGATGGTTTGTTGGATAGAATAAGATTGTCTTTGTCAAAACATATTTCACAAAGATTTATATCCGAAGAACCAGCAAAGGTTATTGAATTTTCGGGTAGTACATTAGATGAAATGTTTAGATTAACTGAAACTGAAGAAGATGCTATTATTAAAGTTGATGGTAAAGTTGCAGGAAGATTAGCGAAAAAAATAGAAAAAATTGCTAAAACAGAGGATATGAAGGAAGTTATATTAGTTGTTCCTATGGAAATTAGACACATGACTTTTGCAATATTTTCAGAATTTATTAATAATTTGTCAGTTATTGCACATGAAGAATTGACTTGTGAAACTAATATAAAAGTTGTTGAAACAATTTAGTTTTATAATAAAACTTTTATAATAACAAATTAAAAGAGGGCGATTATGAAATCGTCCTCTTTCTTATATTAAACAAGTTGTTTAATTTTTTGATTAGTCATCAGCATGACCAGCAGTACCTAATACGTCACGCATTTTGTGCATAACAAGTTCTTTAACTGCTGTTCTACCTGGTCCCATATATTCACGTGGGTCGAATTTTTCAGGGTGTTCAATGAAGAACTCTCTGATAGTAGAAGTCATAGCCAATCTTAAGTCTGTATCGATATTGATTTTAGCAACACCATGTTTAGAAGCATAGTTTAACATATCTTCTGGAACACCTTGAGCATTTGGTAATTTACCACCGTATTGGTTACATTTAGCAACTAAGTCTTGTGGAACTGATGATGAACCGTGAAGAACGATTGGGTAATCACCGAAACCAGCTTCTTTAAGAGCATCTTTGATTTCTTTAAGTCTATCAAAGTCAAGTCTTGCTTCACCAGCGAATTTGTAAGCACCGTGAGAAGTACCAATAGCGATTGCTAATGAATCACAACCAGTTTGTTTAACGAATTCAACTGCTTCTTTAACGTTTGTATATTTAGCATCTTTAGCATCAACATTTACGTCATCTTCAACACCTGCTAATTTACCAAGTTCAGCTTCAACTGAAACTCCTCTTTCATGAGCATATTCAACAACTTTCTTAGTAACTGCAACGTTTTCTTCGAATGGGAATCTAGAACCATCAATCATAACTGATGAGAAACCACCATCGATACAAGCTTTACAAATTTCGAAGTCTGCACCGTGGTCTAAGTGTAATGCGATAGGTACTGTTGTTGTTGCTAATGCTGCTTCAACTAATTTAATTAGATAAGTTTGGTTAGCATATTTTCTAGCACCAGCAGAAACTTGTAAGATGATTGGTGAACGAGTTTCTTCAGCTGCTTCTGCAATACCTTGCAAAATTTCCATATTGTTAACGTTGTAAGCACCGATAGCATATCCGCCAGCTAATGCTTTTTTGAACATTTCTTCTGTTCCTACTAATTTTCTTTCGCTCATTATAAGCCTCCTTCTAAATTGTACAAATTTATTTATGATTTTAAAGTACTATAAAAATAACTTCAATACAAGCAATATTCTAATTTCTATAATATTCAAAAAATACTTGTTTTTAGTGCTTTTTTTGTCTTTTTATTGTTGAATTTTGCAAGGCATGTTAAAATGAAATTATGGATAGGATTGATATTTTAAAGAAAAATATAAAAATTAGTCTTATATTGTTATGTTTATCATGTGTTCCAATATTTGCCAATGCTAAAACTGTACATGTTAGTGATATGTTTGATTTTTATTTCGATGTATTAAATGATTATAGTGTCAATAAGATGATTTTAGATGACAATCTTACATTGTCTCAAGATATAGAAATTACAGATACTCGTTCTTTAACTGTAAATGGCAATGGATATGATTTCAATATAAATTCACATAGTTATGGAATGTCCATTGATAAAAAAATGAATTTTAACAATATGACCATAAAAAATGCAACTGGTTCTAAAGGGCTGTCATTATTAGTTATGAATGGTGGAACTTTATCACTTAATAATGTTGAATTTGTAAATAATAACATTTATTCCGATGCAGTTGCTTTGATTTTTAATATAGGTACTTTGAATTTATCAAACACAATTTTTAGAGATTTGGCTGATGGTTCTTCTGGTTATGATATTCGTAACCATAAAATTGTCAATATGACAAAAGGTGATGTGCAATTTGAAAATGGAATTATTGGTGATGGTGTTGTAAATATTAAAGGTGCAAAGGTTTTGTTTGCCGAAAATGCAAATTTACAACAATCTAGGGTTAATATATCAAAAGGAAGATTAGCCATTGCAAATAGTGATAATTTAAAAGTAGAAAAACTTGTTAATAATGTTAAACAGGGAATATATCTAGATGATGGAACATTATCTAATACAAATATTTCAGGCAAAGGCTCAACGGTTATTCAAGGTAATGTTATTCTTGATAGTAGTGCAACAATTGCACAAACAATTTTGTTACCAACATTTGTTGACGAAAAAGAAATTAAAGTTCCTGTTGTTAGAGATGAAACAGGTAAAATCTTGGTTTATAATGGGCAAATAGATTCTGATGGTAATGTAACAGGTGCTATAATTGCAGATTTGTCAAAATATGATAAAAGTAAATTATTAAATTCAACTTATTCAGCAAATATTACAGTTCCAACAAATTCATTAGTTACAAATGCAGATTCTTTAAAGGGAACAATTATAAATAATGCAAATATTAAATTGACTGGTGGTACTATTACGAAATCAATAAAGGGTAATGGTAATGTTAATATTATTGGTGATGTTGTAAATAATGCAAAAATATATCAAGATATTATAATCGATCCAGTATTATTAGAGAATGGTGCTGATGAAAATGGTAATTTGTATGATAGTACAAAATTTTATTCATTAACAACTAATGCCAAATTGTTGGATAAAAAAATAAGTATAATTAACAGTGGTAATTTAATTCTTACAGGTGGTACATTATCTGCTTGCGTTAGTGGTTCTGCTAATATTATTATCGCAGAAAATAGTAAAGTTTATAATAATTCGTTGATTTCAACGAAAGTTTTGATAAATGATAACTCTCAATTTATTACAAATGCTTCTATTTTACAATATGATGTTGAAAATAATGGGTATTTACAACTTGTAGGTGGCGTTTTAGGAACAAAAAGTAATGGTGATAATTTAGAAATTAGTGGTACTGGTTTTACTCGAATTTTAGGTAAAGTTACAAGTAATGCTTTAATTAGTCAAAAAATAGATGTTTCTAAAAAAGGTAAATTTACTATTAGTGGTGATAATATTGGAAATGTTATATACAATCAAGGAACATTAAATATAAATGGTGGTGTTTTAAATACTGCAACCCCATCTGATTTAGATTTTGTTATTCAAAATACAAAGAATTTGAATATTTTATCTAATGCAAATATTCAATCAGAAATTAATAACTGGGCTAAAATGGCTATTTCTGATTCTACTATTTCAGGAGATGGCTCAGATTCGTTGATAGAAAATTATAAAACTTTAAATATTAAATCTTCAAAAACCGGTGTTAGTTATATTAAAAATGTTGATGGAACTGCAATACTTAATGCTTCACAAGGTAAAAAATACGTTGGAAATGTGTTGATTTCTGGAAATGCTATCTTTGAAAATAATAATAGTGGCAAAAGTGTATTATTTAATTTTAATAATGGTACTAAATATAGACCTAGTATGACATTGATTGGTACTTTGGATATGAATAATATTGCAAGTTGTCAAAATAGATTTGTTTCTAATAAATCAGAGTTTGGCGGTGCAATATTAAACTATGGTGCTAATTTAACCTCAAAAAAATATGTTTTTGAAGAAAATAGTGCAACTTTTGGTGGTGTTATTTATAACAAAAACGGTGATATAACAGGTAGTAAATCCTTACTAATGAGTTCATATACAGATAATGGTTCATATTTTTATAAAAATACTGCTGATTATGGTGGTGCAATCTACAATCATCAAGCAGTTGTAAAAATTACAGGTTCTACATTTGAAGGAAACTCTGCTACATATACTGGTGGTGTTATTTATAATGAAGGTAATTTAAATATTTCTAATTCTAGATTTGTTACTAATACTGCTGAAAATGGTGGTGCTATTTATAGTGGTGAAAATTCAACAACCAAAATTGTTGGTTCGACTTTTGAAAATAATTCTGCATCAAATGCTGGTGGTGCTATTGCAATAAAAGATTGTGTTTTAAATACTGTTATTTCTAATTCAAAATTTGAGGGAAATTCTGCGAAATTTGGTGGAGCGATATATGTTGGCAAACAATCTATTTTGCAGATAGTTGATTCAAGTTTTGTCAACAATACTGCATCAAGTCAAGGTGGGGCAATATATGTTGATGAAAATTCTATGGTCAATATATTGGCTCAAAAATCAAATATTTTGTTTCAAGGAAATAAAGCAAATGGTAGAGCAAATGCAATTCATTTGAAAAATGCAAAGTTGAACTTGCAAGCAGGTAAGAAACGACAAATTACTATTAATGATACTATTTCAGGTGAAGGTGAAATAACAACAAGTGGAAATGTTTATATCGATAACAAAACAGATATAGAAGAAGGTAGTGATATTACAATTACTCAAGGCTCTGGAAGATTAAAAATAATGAATGAAAAAAGTTTACAAAAAGCATCATTATCTTTGAGTGGAACTAGTGAAACAAGTATTTCTAATGGAGCAGTACGAACCTTATCATTAAGAACACTAACCTTGGCCGATAACACAACATCAG
>ERZ1034925.379-NODE-379-length-20771-cov-8.114211_pt1 | contig 20771 bp, 23 predicted proteins | sample MGYA00520687_ERZ1034925 | MGnify/ENA primary metagenome ERZ1034925 (study PRJEB33766, sample SAMN09781758) | gut metagenome | biome: gut microbiome | host: Homo sapiens | place: Madagascar | study: EMG produced TPA metagenomics assembly of the PRJNA485056 data set... | reverse complement strand
ATATATGATGACATTTATAACAAAAAGAATTCGCAATATTTTGATGAAATCTCCGCAGAAATCGAGAGATATTGCAATCAAAACAGCATAAAATATACAGATTTCTATGCCGGCCATAAATTGCTTCTTGACAAATAAACATAATAAATTAAATCTTAATGCCGGCTTTTCCTAGATTATAAAAAGCAATTTGATATACTCAAATTGCTTTTTGTATGACTAATTAAATTACGAAGTCTACCCCTCGCCCCTAGGTGGGCGAGGAGGCAGTTCTTTGCGAACAATCGTGAGCAAATGCGGGTGAGGGGGACAGAATAATTTATTTTTGATATACAATAAATTCAAGGAGGTTTATTATGAAAGTTTTACTTGTAAACGGAAGTTCAAATGAACATGGTTGCACATTTACAGCACTTGAAGAAGTTGCCTGTGCACTTAACAAAAATGGGATTAAAACAGAAATTATCCAAATCGGAAATAAAGAAATCAAGGATTGCGGCGGTTGCGGAGCTTGCAGAAAAATTGAAGGTTGCGTGTTTAAAGACGATATCGTAAACGAAATTATCGAAAAAGCTAAAACCGCAGACGGCTTTGTTTTTGGTTCTCCTGTTTATTATGCACACCCAGCAGGCAGACTTTTGTCCGTAATGGATAGAGTCTTTTATGCCGGAAGCAAATATTTCGCATTCAAACCGGCAGCTGCAATAGTTTCTGCAAGACGTGCCGGAACAACTGCATCACTTGATGCTATCACAAAACATTTTACAATAAATCAAATGCCTGTAGTTTCTTCAAATTATTGGTGTATGGTGCACGGTGGACAAAATTCTCCTGACGATGTCAAAAAAGATTTGGAAGGTTTGCAAATCATGCGTGTTCTAGGAAACAATATGGCATGGCTTTTAAAATGCATTGAAGCCGGCAAAAAATCAGGAATTGACCACCCTCAAACAGAGGACAAAATCCTGACAAACTTTATCAGATAAGGTGGGAATATCCCACCTTTTTTATTAATACTTAATCTTCCACCCATCAGCCATAATTCGAGCAGCGCAATATGCTCCATTAGATTTTCGATTACAATTAGCGGTCAATGAATTGTATGAGCAATAATAGCATTCAGGCATTATACCTTTTCCTATAACTCTATTAAAAATAAAAACATCTTCCCCAAATTTATTTGGAGCTTTAGCACCATTTATATCAATATAGACATTTCTAAATGGAACAAGTTTTCCTTCAGAATTTGTCGTCGCCTCTGTAAATAAATAAAAAACATCATCAATTGTTTTAATTTTTACCCTTGCAGAATCTAGCGACATAGCAACAGACGAACCATTCAGTGCGATATATGGTTTCCAGCTTACATAACCGCATTCTTGATATGTCTGACAAAGTTTTGGTTCTTTTAAGTATGGTTTCCAGTATTTTTCGAAATAGTCCTGAGCTGAAATTTCTGGGGTTTCTTGCCAAAATTCAGAAGACCCGTTATCATTTTCAGATTGACGAAAAGCTTGGTTTAAAATTGAATAAGCTTTTTGAAGTTTAGTAACAGTGACTTCATTTTGATAATGTTTAATAATATTAGGAATTGTCAGCGCAGCAACAACACCGATAATACCGAGGGTGATTAAGACTTCAGCGAGGGTAAAAGCGACGCGTTTAGCAACTAAGCGTAGGTCGGCATTGCGAAATTGCGGACGAGTTGCTAACTCGGGGAGCGTGCCGCTCCACCCGCCAATCAGGTGGCTTTTCATTTTTAACAATTCTTGCATAATACAATCTTTTTTCATAATATTGGCTCCCTATCCATATTGTCAGGCTGTGCCTGAGCAACTTTTCTATTCTTATAAACTCATTTTACCATATTTTCATAAACATTTCAACCAACAACAAAAAATGCACTTCTTCCGAAGTGCATTTTCTAAGATTTTGAAGTTCAAAGAACTATTTGTTTACAGCATCTTTGAATTTTTTACCTGCTGAGAATGCTGGAACTGTTGTCGCAGCAATTTTCAATTCTTTACCAGTTTGTGGGTTACGACCGATTCTAGCAGCTCTTTTTCTAGCTTCAAAAGTACCAAAGCCTACCAATGTAACTTTTTTACCTTTTGCAACTGTTTTTTGAACTGTTTCAATCAAAGCGCCCAAAACTTCAGCAGCTTCTTTTTGAGTAACACTTGCTTTTTTAGCGATTTCTTGTACTAATTCTTCTTTGTTCATCACAAAACTCCTTCTTCTTTTTGTACAAAACCTATTATAACCAATCCTTTTTGAAAATCAAGCCTTTTAACGTTTTTTAACACTTTTTTACATATAAAACGTATAAATGTAGGAATTTGTTTTACAAAAAGTAATGATTTTTGACTTATTTTGGGCAAAATTTCATGGTTTTGATATAATGTTTAGGTAACCAAATGGGAGTATGCAGATGAAAGAAAGAATTTTACTATTTACCATTGTTTTTGGACTTGGAGTTTTTATATACATCTTTCAGAGCTACTTTAATACGGTATGGGGACTTGCAATTTTATGTGTGCTAATGTCCATTTACGTACTGTTCATGAACCTTTCATACAAATTACAAAAAAGAAAATTACAAAAATATCCACAGGTTATAAATGAAAATTACAAACCATTTGTATCAATTCTAATTCCGGCACATGACGAAGAATCTGTTATCGGAAACACTGTTCAAAATATTTTAGGCATGGATTACGAAAACTTTGAAATCATTGTAATCGACGATAGAAGCACCGACAACACAGCCTCAGTCATAAAAGATTTGGAAGCAAGATACGAAAAAGTTACAGCGCTAATCCGTCCACAAGACGCTTTCCCAGGTAAATCCGCAGTTTTAAACGACGCATTCAAAATAGCAAAAGGTGAAGCAATTCTTGTATTTGATGCTGACGCAACAGTTGAGCCGGACTTTTTATCAAAACTTATTCCGCACCTTGAGCCCAAAGACGTTGGCGGAGTTCAAGCAAGAAAAGTTATCCGCAACAAAAACGTGAATATATTAACAAGGTGTCAAAACAATGAATACACGCTAGATACTTATTTTCAGGTCGGAAGAGACTCCGTAAAGGGCGCTGTTGAACTTCGTGGAAACGGCGAACTTTTAAAACGCCAAGCAATTGAAGATATCGGCGGCTGGAATAACTATACAATTGTTGACGACTTAGATATGTCGACAAGAATGCACATAAAAGGTTGGGATATCAGATTTTGCCCAGATGCAGTGGTTTATGAGGAAGGCATTATATATTTAAGACCGCTTTACAGACAAAGAAGAAGATGGCTAGAAGGTACAATCAGACGCTATTTGGAATACTCGGGAGCGGCGCTATGTTCTCGTGATATGTCACTTCGTGCGGGCTTAGATATGATGGCATACATTTCAGAATTCATCATGCCAGGGTGGTTTTTGATGGAAATTCTAATCCGAGGTTTTAAAGTTGTTGCAAAACAAGCACCTCCACACATGCTCTATTCATCAATCTTTATCGGATGTTTAATCGGATTTGGGTTCTTCACAGCCGCAAGATATGCCTTGAGACGTTATGATTACATGCCAAGACTAGATGCGACATTTGAGGCATTACAGACATCTGTTTATCTTCTTATAATATGGTTTCCGCTCGTTCTTTATATCTGCTTCAAGATATTATTCATGAAAAAAGATATGAACTGGGGTAAAACCGCTCACGGTCTTGTTCAAGAAGAAGAAGCAAGTATCAAAGATTTCATTAGAAAAGAACTTGAAAAAACTAAAGAATATACAAAAGAATACACCGAAAAATATAGAGAAAAACTTAAACAAATCCTTGCTGAAAAGGCATTTTACGGAGATTTGAAACTTTCAGATAAAATCAACTTTAATATAAATAGCAAAAAAGGAGAAAAATAAATGGCAACACAGACTATTATTGATGTTAAAAGCAAAATCAGAGATATAAAAGATTTTCCAAAAGAAGGAATTATTTTTAGAGATATAACAACAGCGTTGAAAGATGCAGAAACTTTAAGAGTAATCGTAGACTACCTTTGCGACCAATTTAAAGATGTAAAAATCGATTATATTGCAGGTATTGAAAGTCGCGGATTTATTTTGGGCATGCCTATGGCATACAAGATGGGAATTGGATTTGTTCCTGTTAGAAAACCTAACAAATTGCCGGCTGCAACTTATTCTCAAGAATATGCACTTGAATATGGTACTGATAAAATAGAAATTCACCAAGACGCTTTCCCGCAAGGTGCAAATGTTCTTGTTGTAGATGATTTGCTTGCTACAGGCGGAACCGCAGAAGCTGCTTGCAAACTTGTTAAAAAAGCTGGAGCAAATCTTGTGGGTACAGCATTTTTAATCGAGTTAACAGCTTTGAAAGGTAGAGAAAAGCTTGTAGATTCTCCAAAAATTGTTTCTATGTTGCAATATTAATATATAATATTTTTGATGTGTGGGGAGTTTTCTCCCCACTTATTTAAGAAGAAGGGCTGCAAGGTAATAAGTTATCAAAGGAGAATAAAGTGAATATAAGTGCAATTAATGCAGCGCCACATAATAATAGCAAAAGAAGTGCTCAAATTTCTTTTAATGGTTGTGTAGATAAGTCATTTATAAAATTAATTGATGCTGCAACTCAAAATTCCATAAAGCAGATTGTGGACATATTTAATCATAATGTTGAAAAAATAGAACCTGCTGAGGTAATAAGAATTAAGTCTATTGGTGAAAACACAAAAGAATTAATAAAAGAAGTAATGAATCGGTTTCACCCTAAAACTGTTTTGACAACAAATGGTAGAGAATCAATTATTAAAAATACAGCCACAGATACAAAACTTCATTTTATAAGTTTTTCTAACTGCTCAACAGATACAGGTATTCCCTGTGATGGATTAATTGATATTTTTGAACCTGTTTATTCTATGCCAAAAGGCGTTGAGCAAAATGATATTAATTATGGAATGACAGATTTAAGCAAGCTGAATTATTCACATCTGGAACAGTTACAAAGATTTGTGCAAAAATTAGCCAAAATCGGAGATCCTCAATTGATTGATGGAGCTTTGTTTGATCAGCTTTCAAAAAAAATTGTTAAAAAAGCTGGTAAATTAAATATATTTGATAGACTTTTTGTTGGTCTGAAAGCGAAAAAGGCAGATAAATTAGCACCAGAGTTTGGAAGGTCGGTAGGTTGGGTTGAAAAAGTAAAAACTATTCAAGCTGAAGCTAAAAAGAAATCTGTAATAAAAAAAGCGGTTACTAATGAATATGGTGAGGGTTTATTTTTTAATTAGTATATGTATCAAAAAATAAATATCTACTATACAAAAACACATAATTATGCTAAAATATAGTCAGATGTAGTATAGGTAAATATTTTTTGGAAATATATGCAATAAAATCAACTTAATATTCAAAATAGATTGTGGCTCGATAGGATATATGTATCGAGCATTGCGTGTATTATTAAAAAATAGAAAAGGATAAGGTATAAAACTTTATGGACTTTTTATTGATTATTGCGATTATTGCGGTAATAGCACTAATCGCAGCGCTGTTTGTCCAGCAAAGCAAAACTAAAGCTGTCATTCATTCCGTAGAAAAAGACAGAAAAGCTCTTATTGAAAAAGAAAAACTGCTCTTAAAAGAAGCAAAAATTAAAGCAATTGAAGAACTTCAAGATGACAGAGAAAAACTTAACGAAGAAGAAAGAGAAAGACGTCAAGAACTAGCAAGACAAGAACAAAAATTAGCAAAACGTGAAGACATGCTTGAAGATAAAATTCAAGAATATACAGAAAAAGACCTTCAAGCTCAACGAAAAATAGACGAACTTCTTGAAAAAGAAGATTATTTGGCAGAAATTGTGCAAAAGCAAACAACTGAATTGGAAAGAATTTCAGGCATGTCTGCAGAAGATGCCAAAACAATGCTATTAGAACAGCTTAAACACGATTTGGCGCAAGAACAAATGCAATTAATTCGTGAAAACGAAGCAAAAATAAAAGAGACATCTTTGGAAAAAGCAAAAGAAATTCTATCAACAACTATGCAGAGATGTATGATTGAGCAAGTCGTAGAAACAACTGTCTCAGTCGTAGCTCTTCCAAATGATGAGATGAAAGGTCGTATAATCGGTCGAGAAGGCCGTAATATCAGAGCTTTGGAAACTTTGACTGGTGTTGATTTAATTATTGATGATACTCCGGAAGCTGTTGTTTTATCAAGTTTTGATCCTGTAAGACGTGAGATTGCAAAACTTGCATTGGAAAAACTTATTGTAGACGGTCGTATTCACCCTGTTCGAATTGAAGAAATGGTTGAAAAAGCACAAGAAGAAATTGATAAAAAAATCTGGGAAGAAGGCGAAAACGCAGCTCTTGAAATGGGCGTTATGGGCTTAAATAAAGAGCTTATCAAAACCCTTGGACGTCTTTATTACAGAACAAGTTACGGTCAAAATGTATTGAAACACTCGCTCGAAGTCGGACACATTGCGGGCATGCTTGCTGCTGAAATCGGTGCTAACGAGAAAATTGCCAAACGTGCAGGGCTTCTTCACGATATCGGAAAAGCGGTTGATCAAACACAAGAAGGAACACACATTCAATTAGGAGTTGAAATTGCGTCAAGATACGGCGAAAGACCGGAAGTTATTCATGCAATTGAAGCCCACCATGACGATGTTGTAGCAAATACAATTGAAGCTGTTCTTGTAAAAGTTGCCGATGCAATTTCGGCCGGCAGACCTGGGGCAAGACGTGATACATTGGAAATTTACATCAAACGACTTCAAAAAATCGAAGAAATCGTAAACAGTTTCAGTGGAATTAAACAGTCATTTGCAGTTCAAGCAGGTCGTGAGGTTAGAATTATCGTAGAATCAGAAAGATTTGATGATTTGGCATCACAAAAACTTGCTCGTGATGTTGCAAAACGAATTGAAACAGAACTTGATTACCCTGGACAAATCAGAGTAACAGTAGTTCGAGAATTCCGCACAACGGAAATAGCTAAATAAGTGAAAAGTGAGAAGTGAATAGTGAAAAGTCGATTACATATTGAAAAGACTACTCACTATTCACAATTCACCACTCACAGAGGATAAAACAATGTTTGGTGATGATAAAACAATAAAAATTACATTTTTTGGCGACATGGTTGGCAGACCTGGAAGGTTTGCCGTTCGAGATTATTTGTCTAAACAGACCAAAAATGATTTACAATTTATCATCGCAAACGTCGAAAATGCATCTCACGGTTTTGGTCTAACTGAAAAAAATTACAATGAAATCTCAGAATATGGAATCGATTGTATGACTTCCGGAAACCATATTTGGGATAAAAAAGAGATTTTTAACTACATCGATAGGGCTGACAAACTTGTTCGCCCCATTAATTATCCTAATGGAACAGTCGGCACAGGTAGCCGAATTTTTGAACTTCCTAATGGTATAAAAATTGGCGTCATAAACGTACTAGGTCGAGTATTTATGGCTCCCGTGGATTCTCCATGGGCTGTTGTAAAAGAAGAAATCGAGCGCATTAAAGCGATTACACCAATTGTAATTGTTGATTTTCATGCAGAGGCAACTGCGGAAAAAATTTGTTTTGCAAGATTTTGCTCAGAACTTGGTGTTAGCGCATTTTTTGGCACACACACACACGTTCAAACCGCAGATGAACAAATTATAAATAGCATGGGATATATTACAGACGCCGGCTTTTGTGGCACAAAGGAAAGTGTCATTGGAATGGAATACACAACTTCCTTACATCGCTTTACAACCGTAATTCCGGAGCGTTATGACGTAGCAGATGGGAATGTCGTCCAAATTAATGCTGTTGAAGTTGAAATAGACTCAACAAACGGGCATACTGTTGCTATAAGAAGAATTTTTTGTTACGTAGATAAAGAGAAAAAGGAAGAGGAAAATGAAAAGTGATTTGCACATTCACACCCTTTATTCAGACGGTGTGTTCTCGCCCGAGAAAATTGTAGACACCGCAATTGACGTCGGATTACAGGTAATTGCACTTACTGATCACGATAACGTTTTATCGTGTCCAGTCGCCAAAGAATATCTAAAAAAGATAAACCGAGAAGATAAACTGGAAATCATTCAGGGAATTGAAGTCAACACCCTCTACAAAAACTATGAAGTTCACATTCTGGGCTATTTTATGAATGTAAACGACAATGATTTCCAAAACATGCTAAAAACACAACAAGAAGCTCGTATTGAACAAGCTCATGAAATTATTGATTTATTAGCAAAAAAAGAAGGAATTCGAATTAAATTCGACGACATAAAAAAACAAGTTGCAGAAGGCGGAAGCATCGGTCGTCCTCACATTGCAAAAGCAATTACAAATGCCGGTGGAACATCTAGCGTTATTGAGGCTTACGCAAAATATATCCACGACGATTCACCTGTTTACGTTCAGAGAAAAACAGTGACTCCGCAAGATGCTGTTGAAATAATCTATGATGCAGGTGGAATTCCTGTAATTGCACACCCTCACGACATTGATATTGCAGAAGAACTTATTAAAGAACTTATGCAGTACGGTTTGCGTGGAATTGAAGCATATCACAGAAAACACTCTCCTGCTTGTGTTGAATATTTTTCATCTATGGCAGAAGAACTTGGTTTAATTGTTACGGGCGGTTCAGATTTCCATGCTCCAAATATTATGAACGGGCAAATCGTTCTCGGCAAAAACTTTGTTCCGGAATGGGTTTATGACAAATTGATTGCAGAGAAAAAACGTATTGATATGGCATAAAAACAAGAGGTTTTATGGGGAAAAAACATTACTGGAAACTTGAATATTCAATAGCTCTATTTGTTTTTTTAGGAATTTTGTTGCTTGTAATGCCAGTTTCTATTGAAAACACTCGTCAAGCAAACTTTATTTCAAAATGGAACGAAAAATTAAACCGCATTGAATACATGTTTTCAGTAATAAATGCCCATATTTCAGACGATATGCTAAAAGGTATGACAAAGGCAAAAACTGCGCAAGAACGAGAAAAAGTGCTTTTGACAATTGTAAAACCATACCTTAGAATTGATATTGATGCGAACCCTGTCAGACATTATCACCCAAGATACATAAACGGAGCAAGGGTTTATAAGGGACAAACCTATTATTTCGACGACTTTTATTTTGCAGAAAATAATACAATTGTCGGATTAAAAGATATCAAAACGGAAAACGAAAATGACGTTTTATTTGTTATGATGTTTGATATGAATGGAATTTTACCTCCAAACCGTTGGGGAAAAGATATTTTCGGGGTAAACATTTATGATGGCGGCAAAATTGAACCTTTCGGATTTGACAAATCAATGCAGGAGTTGAAAAAGGATTGTTCTTCAAACGGCACAGGCGTATATTGCTCATACTACTACGAAATTGGCGGCGGATTTGAGGAATAAAAAACTAGGAGAAAATTATGAAAGAAATTAGGTGGGAACAACGATTTGAAAATTACAAACAAGCTCTTTCAAATTTTTTGGAAACAATTGATTGCATAAATAAAGAAGGCATGAACAAAATTTATACAATGGCACTTATACAAGCTTTTGAAATGGTTTTCGAGCTAGGCTGGAAAGTTATGAAAGATAACTTGGAATACAATGGAATTACTGTCAACTCTCCACGCTCAACTATAAAAGAGGCGTTTTCCAATAATATGATTACTGACGGGCAAGGCTGGATTGAAATGATGGAAGCCAGAAATAAAACAGCACATACATACAAAGAAGAATATGCCAAAAGCCTGTGTAATGACATAATTAATAGCTATTCAAAATTATTGATAGAGTTAGAAACATATTTGCAAGGTGAACTTAATGGATAATTTTGGACTTTCAGAAAGCTCTATCAGAGCTATACAAGATTTATTTACAAAATTTCCACAAATTAAACTTGTTAAAATTTTTGGTTCTCGAGCAAAAGGAAATTTTAAGCCAAACTCTGATATTGATTTAGTATTCTTTGGAGAAATAGAAGATAAACTTCTGCGTCATATTGCATTTGAACTAGACGAGCTACCAACTCCATACAAATTTGATTTATTAAATTACAATGATATAACAAACCAAAAACTTAAACAAAGTATTGATACCTATGGCAAAATCTTTTTTAAATCGGATTTACAAAATCTCTAAAAAGTGCTATACTTTCCTTAGTTAAAAAGGAGAGAAGATTATGAAAATTAGTGTTTCAATTGATGTAAAATCAACTCCTGTGGAAGTTTTGGTTGTAAACCAATTTGAAGGTGAAAAAACTTCTGTGGAGCTTGCGAATACTTATGCAGTTGATAAAGACCATTTTGAAGGCAAATTCGGGCAAACTTATCTTATCCACACGCTTGGACAAATTCCAGCTGATAAAGTATTAATTATCGGGTTTGGCAAAAAAGAAGAATTCGACCACAACAAGATGCGAGAAGCTGTTGCAAAAGCTGTAAAAAAATTACAACAAATCAAAGCTAAAAAAGCAGCCTTTGATTTTGATGTTAGCTTAGATTATGGTAAATCTGCAGCAATCGGTGCTATGATTGCTGATTACGCTTATGACGAATATAAATCAGAAAAAGCTCATCACCTAGATGAAATCGTTTTTGCAAAATTCTCAAAAGAAACGGTTGAAGAAGGTCTAATATTTGGCGAAGCGATGAAATTCACTCGTGACTTGGCAAATACACCTGCTCAAATTGCAACTCCAGAAAAACTTGCACAAATCGCAGCAGGTTTGGAAGGCGTTGAAACTAAGATTTTTGACAAAGATGAAGTTGCAAGAATGGGTATGAATGCTTATTTAGCAGTTGGACAGGGCAGCGTAAACCCTCCAAAATTTATTCACATGAAATATACAGGCAAAAATGTTAAGAAAAAAATCGCACTTATCGGTAAAGGAATTTGTTTTGATGCCGGCGGACTTGATATTAAACCTGCATCTTCAATGCTAACAATGAAAGATGATATGTCAGGCGCAGCTTGTATTTTAGGGGTAATGCGTGCTCTTGCTAAATTACAACCTGACATGGAAGTTCACGGCATCATTGCAGCTTGTGAAAATATGCCATCAGGCTCATCTTACAAACCGGGTGACATTTTGACAGCTAAAAACGGTAAAACAATTGAAGTCGACAATACTGACGCTGAGGGTAGAATTACGTTGGCAGATGCACTTTGCTATGCTTGCGAACTTGGAGTTGACGAAGTAGTTGATATCGCAACATTAACAGGTGCTTGCGTTGTTGCGCTTGGCTCAAATATTTCAGGGATTATGGGAAATGACGATGAGCTTGTTGAAAGACTAGTTGAAACAGGTAAAGAATCCGGTGAAAAATTCTGGAAACTTCCTATGGATAAAGACTATTTTAACAGTTTGAAATCCGAAATTGCCGATATGAAAAACACAGGTTCAAGAATGGGTGGAGCATCAATTGCAGGTGTATTTTTACAAGAATTTGTAAAAGACACAAAATGGGCTCACATTGATATCGCTGGAACTGCGTACATCGAAAAACCGCAAAAAGAATTTATTGCCGGTTCAACAGGTGCAGGAGTCCGAACTCTTTTGAACTATGTGACAAAATAGAAAAAATTAATGGAGAAAACTTCTCCACTATACCAAAAAGGTTGGGTTACAAAATCCAACCTTTTTTATTGTTTATTCTTCAAAATATTTTTCTATCGCTAACGCAACGGATTTAGCGTATTGTTTCTGAAATTCCGGAGTAATCAAATTGGCATTATCCTCTGGATTTATCAAATAAGACGTCTCAACAAGAATGCTCAAAGCGTTTGTATTGCGAACAACTGCAAGGCTACCTTGGCGAACTTTATCATTATTTACGCCCAAATCAGATGTAACTTGTGTCATAACCGTATCAGCAAGCGACTTTGCCTCAGGGTAATAATAATAAATACTTGTACCACTATTTTTGTTAGGATCAGCGCCATCAGGCAATGCGTTACAATGCAAACTTATAAAAACAACAGCTTCTTCTTGATTTGTAAAATCAACACGCTCTTTTAACCCCACGTAACTGTCGTCGTTTCGCGTCATTAAAACTTTTGCACCCAACTTTTTCAAATCTGCTTCCAGATACTTAGCAAATTCTAGGTTCAAATCTTTTTCTTTATCACCAAGACAACCTATTCCACCGATTTCAGAACCGCCATGTCCGGCATCTACAACGATTTTGATATTGTGTAACGGTTTTCTTGAATTTACGCAAATCGGCTTTCTGACTTTCAAAATAAAGTCATTTCCTTGATATTCCCCGCTATAACCATATAATCTTTCGTTTCCGGTAGCTTCTTTCATCGAAAAATCAAAGGAATAAACATTATCAGAATTGTCTTTCACATTATAAAATTTAAGTAAAAAAGGTTCTCCTTCAACCATCTCAAATGGGACACGCTTGTCAAGATGAAAAACGAATTTGAAATATTGAGGTTCGTCCTCATAATCATACCCACTAAGAGTAGCTGGAGTTGAATTAAAACCTTCGGCATAAGGTTTTACATTCGTTTTGGCAATCCAACCATATTGTTTTTCGCCAAGTAAAACTCGATAAAACCCACCCTTTTCGCCATCGACAAGTAACTCAACATTACGCTGCAAATGTGCCATACGGTTAATTCCGGCATCAATTGGAGTTGAACGCAACGGTGCACCTTCTGTTGTGACATACACTGATTTTTTATCAGTATAAGGCAAAAATTGCAAAGGAAGGTTGCATTCAGTTTTAATGACAGGTTTAGAAATTTCATAAACTTGTTTTTCGCTATCAGTTTGCAAAACGAATATGTTTGACCCCTGGTTAAGCTTTACACCATAAGCAAAAGCGCCAGTCTGATGCAACGGAACATCTTGCCCGTTAATTTTCAACGGCTTGTCAGATGAGCCGATAAAGAATGTCGAATTTGCGTTTATCATGACGTTTTTATTTTTAGGATAAACCACGTCAAAAGCAAGGCAACTATTGCCTAATAATACCAATCCCAATAATAATACTAATTTTTTCATAACAAGATTATAGCACAAGTTGTAATTCAAATCACATTTTAATTTTTTCTATTTACCCACTCTCTTTCTCTCCCTAATTGAGGGAGAGAAGCCTTACATTGCACCATCTCTATTCATAAATAAAAAAGAGGCTACAAAATGTAACCTCTTTTCATCAAACACTTAATTTTTCAACTAACTATTTAGCAGCTTTAGCTGTTTCAAAAACTACTGAAAATGCTTCAGGATCTCTTACAGCCAAGTCAGCCAACATTTTTCTGTTTACAGTGATGTTAGCTTTTTTGCAAGCGTTTACAAATCTTGAGTAGCTCATGCCACGTTCTCTAACAGCTGCGTTAATTCTAACAATCCATAGACGACGCATGTTGCGTTTGTTAGTACGTCTATCTCTGTAAGCATATTTAAGAGCTTTCATTACAGCACAGTTAGCAACTTTGAAAATTCTGCTTCTTGCACCGATAAAGCCTTTAGCTAATTTTAAAATCTTTTTATGTCTTTTGCGTAATACATTACCACGTTTTACTCTCATTTACTGCCTCCTATCTTGCATACTTTCTGTAAGGTAACTCTTTTGAAATCAATTTGAAATGTGAATCTGAAATTGAAATCATTTTGAAAATTCTGCGTTTTCTAGAAGCAGATTTGTGTTGAAGTAAGTGGCCGATACCAGCTTGTCTTCTAACAATTTTACCTGTTGCAGTAACTTTGTAACGTTTTGCAGCAGACTTGTGTGTTTTCATTTTTGGCATTTAATTTCTCCTTTTCTTTTGTAACCTCAAGTCAAACGGAGTTGCTCAAGGGAAAGTGTACTCTAAGTAATTTCAGGCATACCAAAGCCATAAAATACTTCTACAAGACAATTATATTATGCAAAACAGATATTTGCAAGTAAAAAATTAAAAAAGATTAAGAGAAGTTAGTCAAATCAGAAACAGTTGTTTCAAGAGCCTCAGCAATTTCAATAAGTGTATCAAGAGAAGGCTTTGAAAAAGCTACCTCAATTTTACCAACAAAATTTAGGCTCATATTAAGTCTATCTGCCAATTGTTGTTGGGTTAGTCCGAGTTTTTGTCGCCTTTGCTTTATATTTTTACCAAGTAACTTATAGAACTCTTGCTTCATACGTACAGTTTATACGTAAACTTTTGGCAAATATACGGACTGACGGTACATAGACAAGGCGAATTAAATAATGCATAATATTAGAAAGGAGAGTTTTATGAATAAGAACGCAAAACAAGGTTTTACTCTTGCAGAAGTGCTGATAACGCTTGGAATTATTGGAGTTGTTGCTGCAATTACTCTTCCAACTGTCATAAATAAAGCTCAAAATATGATTTTGAAAAACCAGTTCAAAAAAGCGTATTCAACTTTTTATAATGCGATGAAACTTGTTCAAGTTCAAAATGATGCGCCGGTAGAGTGTTATTACTGGAATGAAAATCCATATGTTGCTGCAAAAAACGACGCAATATGTGGTGAACGGAATGAATATGGAAATTGTACTCGTTGGATTTTACGAGATGGATCGCCGCTTCCTAGTGACTATAATGGGAAATTCGCAGATTGCCAAAAATTTTCAGAAGACTTGATTAAAACAATGAAAGTTGTAAAATTCTGTGAAAAAGAAGCATTGAAGAATGGCTGCTTGACAGAGGCTTATCGAGGAGCAGATAAAGTAAAATCAGAGCAACATCCTGATACAGAACAAGATCCGAATCAAGTATTTAGTGACACTAAAATTAAAAATGTTTATCCGGCTTTTATGCCTTCTGATGGAACACTTTATATCCGTTTCTCAAGAATGTCTGATTATCCTCTTTTTGCAGTTGATGTAAACGGGCACAAAGGTCCAAATAAGTGGGGGTATGATATATTTACATTTAGTATTATTGGAAATAAACAAGACGGAATGACAAATTTGCAATCTAATTATTATGTAAATGAAAAAGGCGGCAAAACATTTGCTGAAATGTTACAAAGTTTTTAATCATAAAAAAAGTATGGCAAGTTAAGTTAAAATAGATTACCATACTTTTTTATTTTTTAATAATATCTTTGTACAATCGGCATTTCAACCCCGTTACAGAACGAACGTTCGGTCAAACGTACACCCAAACAGCATTGATGACGCTTAAACTGCATTCTATAAATCTTTTTGATAGTTTCTTCAACAAGTTTTCTATCATACTTTTGACAAATCTCATCAATCGATTTGTTTTGTTCAACATACATCTCAATAATATCGTCCAAAACCGCATATTCAGGCAATCTATCCTGATCTTTTTGCCCAGGGTGAAGTTCTGCTGACGGTGCTTTGTCTATAATAGCTTGCGGAATAACTTCGCCATTTCTATTAATATAATTTGAAAGTTTATAAACATTTGTCTTTGTCAAATCACAAATCATATTAAATCCACCTGCCAAGTCGCCATAAAGGGTTCCAAAACCCATTGCACTTTCAGATTTATTGCCTGTTGACAAAAGCAAACGACCTTCTCGATTTGAATAGAACATCAAAATCAAGCCTCTTAATCTTGCTTGTAAATTTTCTTCCGCCAAGTCATGCAAGCTTTCACGCCCTTCCATAAAAGCTTCAAAAAGCGGAGTAATAGGCTCTTTTACAGTCTGAATTTCAAGATTTTCAGCTAATTTCAAACTATCTGTCACACTGCCTTCTGAGGAATACATGCTCGGCATCAAAATACCCAAAACGTTGTCTTTGCCAATAGCTTCAACCGCCAAAGCTGCTGTCAACGCACTGTCAATTCCGCCTGAAAGCCCTAAAACAACCTTCTTAAACCCTGTATTTTCGCAATACTCTCTCAATGCAAAAGTCGTCACATCGTAAACTTGTGATTCGACCGATTCATCAAAAAACTCAACAACTCTTGCAAAATCAACCGTATCAACATCTTCCTGACAAAATGGCATTTGCATTACAAGTTCATTGTTTGCGTTTTTCGCAAAACTTCCACCGGCAAAAACATTTTCATCTGCAATTCCAAGAGCATTGACATAAATAAAATCGCTATGAGTATGGATTTCGTCAACAAAATCTTTATAAGTGTTCATCGCATAATATCTGTTTTTCGCCAAAACATACAAGTCGCAATCTACATCTTCCATAAACGTGTCAGATACAAAAACTTTCTTTCCGCAAATGTCAAACACGCCGTAATCAGAAACTTCAACCTCTCCATTTCTAATCAAAATATCGCCAAGAAGAATGTTTTGTTTAAAATTCTTATCCGCAATTTCTCTATACAACTGAGCCTGAGCCGACATACAACCATCGTCAAATGTCAAATCTTTTCCGCCCAAGTCCTCGATATCAACCTGTGGAAATATAATCAAGTCGCAATCAGAATTAATGTTTTTGATTATATTTTCTAAGTTAAACTTAAAATCAGCTGTTTTTAATCTTACCTGTGCTACTACTGTTTTCATATTTCACGTCCTTATCAAATTTATTGCAATTTCAAGTAATTTACTTTTTCCCAACTCAAATCAAGGTATTTAACCTTTGAATCAACCATCTTCACCTGTGGCAAGATTGATGGAATTCTCTCAATTCGTTTAAACACGCTCTCATCAAGTCTGCCAAGTCGAATATTTACGGTCTTAATTTTCACATAAACATCGTTTGGATTACGCATATCAATGTACTCAACAGGTTCCTTAGAATACGCCTCGACGTAATTTTTAATCTTTTCAATCTCGTGGATTTTGTTCAAATCCCACTTGTGGTAGTCATCACCTTTATTGCCATAAGACAAGACTTTTATGACTTTAAACTGTGATTTTAATGGCAAAAACTCTCTTCCGATAAGTTTTCCGTCAACCGTAAAAAACGCAACCGGAGTCGCTTTTTCATCTGGGGCAATAACTATTGCCGGAATTCTTTCTTTCAAAATAATCTGAATTCTCGCCGGAAACGCATAACGTCTGATATAAACGTCCTCAACAGGAGTCAATTTCATCAATTCTTTTTTGATAGCCCCCGTTTTTGCCATATACATCGGCACATGTGGAACATCACTGTTTTTCAAAAGTGCCAAAATTTTATGCGAAGGAACAATGTTATTATTGATAATTTCAACCGAATTTCCGCCAACACGATTAAACGCATTCGGATCCATATACCAACCGCGACATTTCAGGGCATAGCCCAGACCAAACAAAAAAGCGAGCGACAAGAAAAAGCGCATAAAACCACGAAAACGTTCTTGTTTCATTCTCCCTTTACGGACAAGACGTTCACGACGCTTCTTTTTCACAAGCTGTTTGCCGTCTTGGATAGGAGCTTCCACGATTTCCGTATATTCGCTCGCCTCAATATGAAGTTCCTGAAACTCATGCCTTAAATCAATATTCTCGTTATGATTTTGTTCGTTTTCTCTCATCTATTTGTTCAAACCTGCACTGTTCAAAATCAATTGTACCAAATTGTCATAATCAATATCCATTGCTTTTGCCTGAGCCGGAAGATCACTTACAACAGTCATTCCCGGACTTGTATTGATTTCAAGAACATAAGGGACATCATCTTTCATCATAAAATCTACTCTTGAAACACTTCTACAACCGGCAGTTTCAAACGCCTCAACAGCAGCTTGTTTTACTCGTTCCGTAACCTCTTTTGACAATCTTGCAGGACAGATAAATTCAGACATGCCTGTTGTATATTTTGCCTCAAAGTCATACCATTCAGTTTTTGGTCTAATTTCAAGAATTTCTGTGGCGAAAGCCTTACCGTCTTTTTCCAAAACGCCAACAGTTACAAAAAATCCATCAATAAACTCTTCAATCAAAACATCGTCATTGTACTTGATTGCTGTTTCATAAGCAGATTTCAAATCTTCCGCCTTGTCAACCTTTGTCATACCAAAGCTTGAACCTTCGCTAACAGGTTTTACAAAAAGCGGATATGTCAAATCCTTTGTTTTTTCAAACAAATCGTCGCCTTTTCTGACAAAAGCAGATTTAGCCATAATAATATTTTTGTTTGTAGACAAAATTCGTTTTGTATATTCCTTATTCATGCACAAAGAACTTGCCATTACTCCACAACCTGTGTAAGGAATTTGCAAAATTTCCAAAACACCTTGAATACAGCCGTCTTCACCGTATTTTCCATGAAGAGCGTTGAACGCATAATCAAAGTTGCCACATTTCAACTTGTTTGCAATATCCTTATCCACAACAACCATTTCAGAGTTTTTGTAGCCCAATCTCTGCAACGCATCAAAGCAACCTTTGCCTGATCTCATTGAAACTTCTGCTTCAGACGACATTCCGCCACAAAGGACAGCAATTTTTGCATTTTTATCTATTTTCGATACAATATTTTGCATATTTCAACCTCTTCTTCATTTTTTCCACCCAGAAATCTAACTTCCGGCTGCAATTCTATATCAAATTTTTCTTTTACACGATTATACATTTCAAGCATCAGACGCAAAGCATCAAGCGATGTTGCTTCATTTTCGTTGACAATAAAGTTTGCGTGGTTTTCCCAAACCTTCATTCCTCCGACTTTCAAACCTTTTGCACCAATTGAATCAAGCAGTCTTCCGGCAGAATCACCTTGTGGATTACGGAATGTACTTCCGCAGTTAGGCAAAGTCAAAGGTGGCTGCTTGTCCTTGCGAAAAGCCAAATTTTCGTCCATTTTAGCCTGAATTTTTGCGCCTTCTGACGGTTCTAATTCAAACTCAGCTTCCAAAACCGTATAAGGTTTTCTTTGGCAAATTGAAGTTCTATAAGCAAACTCCATCTCATTTTTTGAAAGTGTCACAATACCTTTTTCAGGGCAATAAATTTTTGCAGACTTAAAAACAGATGCAACATCTTGACCATGCGCACCTGCATTCATAAATACTTCTCCTCCAATAGAGCCTGGAAAAGCAATCATAAATTCCAGTCCGCTCAAACCGTTTTCCAAAGCCACTTTCGAAAGTTTTGTTCCTCGCACACCTGCTCCTGCAATGATATTTCGGTCTTTGACTTCTACGTCATTAAGATTTTTTGTAGAAATTACAGCCCCATCAAAGCCGTAAGATGACACCAAAACATTTGTCAAATTTCCGGCAATAAAAGCGTTTGGCTCTTTTTTGATGATTTCAAGAAATTCATCAATCGTTTCCGGCGAATAAAACCGAGCGATTTTCCCGCCGATTTTAAATGATGTCGATTTTTTTATGTCAAAATCAGTTTGCAACACCAACAGCCTCGCTTCTTGCATTTTGCAATTCTTTTGACAAGTTTGTAATTGTACCGGCACCCAAACCGATTACAACATCATCTTTTTTTAGTTCCGGATAAAGTTTTTTCGCCACATCAGCAATACTTCCGCCAATATATTCACAAGGAATAGAGATGTGTTCTGACAATTCTTTTGCAAATCTTTCTGAATTAATTCCTTCAATCGGGTCTTCTGATGCTGCATAAACATCTGTTATAACAACTTTATCAACTCCTGAAAAAGCGTCCAAAAATTCATTCCACAAGTTTTTCAAACGAGTATATCTGTGTGGTTGAAATACTGCAATTACGTGTTTTCCACTCATTCCCTCAGCAGAAGAAAGAGTCGCTTTTACCTCAGTTGGGTGGTGTGCATAATCGTCAAACACAGTCACGCCGTCAAATTCTCCAACTTTTTGGAAACGTCTGCCCATTCCTGAGAAAGTTGCGAAGTGCGGTTTTACAAGACTAATATCAACACCAGCCTGATGCAAGCTTGCAAGTACTGATAATGCGTTATTAACATTGTGTTTTCCACGCAAAATTATCTTCATATCAGTCAAGAATTCGCCCTTATAATAAATATCAAAAGTTGTGCAATCAGCCTTAAATTCAATATTTTTAGCCGTATAATCAGCATCTGACAGCCCAAACGTCATAGTTTTATGTCCATGTAATGACATTGTAGCCTTACAGTCTTTGTTGACAAGCACAATTGATTCCTCAGACATGTTTGAAATAAATTTTTCAAAAGTTTCCAAAATTGACTTCAAACCATCTTTGTAAAAATCCAAGTGATCCGGTTCCAAATTATTGACAACACAAACGTTTGGAGCATATTTTACAATAGTTCCATCGCTTTCATCTAATTCTGCGCAGAAGAATTTTCCATCTTGAGAATGAGCATTATTACCGATTTCCGGAATAATTCCGCCAACTACATAAGAAGGCTTCAAGCCTGCTTTTTCAAGCACATAAGATGAAAGTCCGCTGGTTGTTGTTTTGCCATGAGTTCCAGAATATCCAAGGAAGAATTTACCCCATCTTGAAATTTCAGCCAAAATATCTGATCTGTGGGAAACTTTCAAGCCCAATTCTCTTGCTCGAACCATCTCTGGATTAGTTTCTCTAATCGCAGTACTAGCAACAACAATCGCATCAGACGGCACATTTTCTTTCTTTTGACCGATATAAACCTTAGCACCGAGTTTTCTCAACTTGTCAATATATTTGCTATCTACAATATCTGAACCTGACACATCACAACCGTTTTCCAACAGGTATTTTGCCAAGCCACTCATTCCAACACCGCCTATTGCGATAAAATAATATTTTTTATTATTCAAAGTTCTATCCCTTATTATACTAATCTTTTTGTCGATTTCCACGCCCAGAAATAGTCTGCGCCAAAGAAACGTCTACTAAAATATTATAATACATAAATCCCGACAAG
>ERZ1034925.376-NODE-376-length-20887-cov-26.455069_pt1 | contig 20887 bp, 21 predicted proteins | sample MGYA00520687_ERZ1034925 | MGnify/ENA primary metagenome ERZ1034925 (study PRJEB33766, sample SAMN09781758) | gut metagenome | biome: gut microbiome | host: Homo sapiens | place: Madagascar | study: EMG produced TPA metagenomics assembly of the PRJNA485056 data... | reverse complement strand
AAAGATACTTAATCTTTCTCGTCGGCAGAGTGCCACAGGCCCGTGACGACTTTTTTACCTATTCAATTTTTGTCTTAGGCTGTGCCTTGCGGTAGCGATGCTACCTTCCTCTCCTCGAAAGATACTTAATCTTTCTCGTCGGCAGAGTGCCACAGGCCCGTGACGACTTTTTATCTATTTAATTTTTGTCTTAGGTAAGTATCCACCCTAACAAACTATAAAAAGTTCCCTGAACTTCTCTTACTCTAGTCTAGCATTTAATTATAAAAAATCAAGATTTTATATAAAAATCAAATATATATTGAATTTTAACCACAATTATTAAGAAATGTAACAGAGATTAAATAAAAAAGTCAATTCTCTAACGCAGATAAACTTTATTATAATGTAAGGTTATAATAATTAAATTTAGTTTAGGTTAGTTAAAGTATTTTAGGAGGTTTGTATGGCAACTCAAGTTATCACAGGGAATTTATTAAACCCTTCAGCACAAGGTCTTACTAATGGTATGTATCCTGCTGGTTCATTAAGTCAATATTTAGAAGCAAATTCAGTATTTGATGGTTCACAAACTCCTGTAAATATGGGAATGGGTATGGGAATCGGTATCGGCGGTATCGGTTACGGTGCTAACCCTGCTGGTATGGTAGCAAACAACAATGCTTACTATAACATGATGGGTGTTAACTCTGACAATATGACCTCTCTAGCCTTCAAACAACGTTCAAACGGCCATGCTTTAGACTCTTACAACGAAATTATGCAAAAAAACCTTGTAGAAATGGCATCTGCTATTAGAGAAGGTGAATTTGGTAAAGCTTCAGCAATCTACAACGAAATTTATTCAGCTATCAGTAGAAACTATGGTGAAGAATTAGAAACTCATGAACAAAGATTAGAAGCTGACCAATCAATTAAAGCAACAATCACAAGATTATATCAACAAATCAACGGTTATCCTTTAGCAAATGATATTGAAGAAAGCGGTGAAGGCTACTTCGAAAACGGATTTATGCAAGGTTTAACTCTTGGTAACCACCACAAAAACTCAGCAGAAGAAACTGAATCTTATATGACTGGTACAGGCATCGAAAACTACTCTGGTAAAAAATTAAGAAAAAATGCTGGTAGAGTAATCGGTGGTGCAGTAAGTTTAGGTGGCGCAGTTGGTATCGGTGCAGCAATCGGTTCTGTAGTTCCTGCAGTTGGTACTGTAATCGGTGGTGCTATCGGTGGTGCTATCGCATTAGGCACTTGGTTGTTCAGCAGCAACTCTCCAGAAAAAGTTACAGAAGCATAATTAAATAACCTTATATAAATAACAAACTTAAATACAAACTAAAAACAACTAAATTATTAGCGGTAGAATAAATCTACCGCTTTATTTTTTATTATCTATAATTTGTGAACTGTAATGGATAATCATACTTATCTTCATTACCACGCAAGAATTTAATTACATCTTGCAAATCATCTTTACTCTTTCCGGTTACACGAACTTGTTCACCTTGAATAGATGCTTGTACTTTTAATTTTGTACCTTTTATATCAGCAACAATTTTTTTTGCCAATTCTTGAGTTAAACCTTTTTTAAGGTCGTAAGTTCTACGAACATTACCGCCCAACGCACTTTCAACAGGTTTTGCATCAAGAATTTTTACACTCAAACCTCTTTTAATCAATTTTGTTTGAAGAATATCATCAATATTTTTCAACTTCATCTCATCAGCAGTTGTTATAATAATTGATTTATCAGCCTCTAATTCAATACTTGAATTAGAATTTTTTAAATCAAACCTTGATTGTAAATCTCTCTTTACTTGGTCAATAGCATTAACCAATTCTTGTTTATCAAATTCAGAAACAATATCAAAACTACACTCTTTTGCCATCAAATGCACTCCTTTCTTTTTCCTATATTACCTTAAAATACCCAAAAGATAAAGATTAAATTAAGTTCTGCATAATCATCTTGAAATCAATAGTTAAAGTTCTAAAATGAAATCAAAAGGAGATAATTATGGCAATAAGTTCATTACTAGAAGCAGGCATGATGATTTGTTGGGGAAGTAGTTGGCCATTTCAAGTTGCTAAAACATATACAACAAAAGATGTTAGCGGCAAAAGTATATTATTTTTATGGTTAATCGAAATTGGTTACGTATTCGGATTATTATACAAGGTTTTTTATCACTTTGATTATGTAATTTGGCTATATATATTAAACTTTGTACTAGTAGGAGCAGATATGATTTTATACTACTGTTACAAAGGCAGACAAAATTTAGTTCCTATAAAAGTTAAAACTACAATAGAAAAGAAAACAACTAAAAACGCAACTGAAATTATTGAAGAAACTGAAATGGCTATTGATTAACTTTCCAACAAGCAACGCAATGATTTTGTGTAACATTTTCTAATTCCGGAACATTACAACACAAAGTTTCATCAAAACATTCACATCTTGGAGAAAATCTACAACCCACAATTTTTTCTTGAATACTTGGTGGTTGTCCCTCTATAATCTTCAATCGTTTTTCACTATTATTAGCAGGTAATGCTGATAACAATGCTTTTGAATATGGGTGCTTTGTATTATTAAAAAATTCTTCTACAGGTGCTTGTTCAACAATATGTCCAGAATACATAACAGAAATGTCATCTGCATACTCACCAACAAGTCCCAAATCATGAGATATCAACAAAATAGACTTATGGAATTTTGTTTTAATATCAGATAAAATTTTCATAATTTGTGCTTGAATAGTAACATCTAATGCTGTTGTTGGTTCATCTGCGATAATCAATTCTGCATCTGTTGCCAATGCCATTGCAATAATTACACGTTGTTTCATACCACCTGACAATTCATGTGGATAAACTGATAATTTTTCTTTAGGATTAGGAATTTTAACCATATCTAAAACATGAACAGCCTTTTGTTCTGCCTCTGATTTCGATAAAGATTTATCTTTTAAAATCACTTCTAACAATTGATTACCCACTGTATATAAAGGATTTAAAGATGTCATTGGATCTTGTGGTATCAATGCAATTTTACTACCTCTAATTTTTCTCAAATTAGATTCATTTTCTTTAAGCAAATTTTTACCATTAAACAATATTTCACCTGATGTAATCACAGCATTTTTCGGTAACAAACGAATAATACTCATTGCAGTCATAGACTTACCACAACCAGATTCACCAACCAAAGCCATCATTTTACCCGCAGACAAATTTAAAGAAACATCATACAACGTTTCAAAAAGACCTGACTCCAATCTAAACGACAAATTTAAATTTTTTATCTGTAAAATATCCACACAAATATTTTACACGAAATTCAAATTTTATGCACCATTATTAACTATATCCATATAGATATATTATTGTAATTAATATATCATTATAATAAAATAATTGTATGAATAAGATATTAGTTATAGATGATGATGTAGCAATCAATGAATTAATAAAAGTCAACCTTGAACTTAATGGATATAATGCACTTCAAGCATATGACGGTACAACAGGTTTTGCTATTGCAAAACAAGAATTGCCTGACCTAATAATTTTAGATGTTATGATGCCAGAAGTTGATGGATATACAGTCGCTCAAAGAATAAGACAAAATCCTACAACTGAAGAAACTCCTATTTTGATGTTAACTGCACTTTCTCAATTAAATGATAAAGTTAAAGGGTTTAACATTGGAGTTGATGATTACCTTGTTAAACCTTTTGAGATGGAAGAACTTCAGGTACGAGTAAAAGCATTACTAAAACGTTCAAGAAAAATTCCTGAGTCAATGGCAACAAAAGAACTTTTAGTATTCAAGGAAGTAACTCTTTTACCAGAAAGTTATTCTGTCAAAATTAGTGATAAAATAGCAAAACTAACACCAATTGAATTTGAAATATTTTATATATTATTCCAAAATCACGGTAACATGGTTTCTTCAAAAAAATTATTAAAAGATATTTGGGGTTACGAACCTGATGATGATATTGAAACAATCCGTGTACATATCAGACATTTAAGAAGTAAAATCAACAAAATTTCTAACAATAAAAAATACATTGAAACAATATACGGTGGCGGATATAAACTAAATATTTAACCTACTATGTATAAATGATTTTTACCTTTGAGGGACTTGGTAAAAAGTAAAAAATGTTATAAAATGATAACAAACGTCATACTCATGAGAGAGGGTTATTATATGAAAAAAACATTATTAATTTCTTGTATGTTATTGGCAACGACAGGAGCATTTGCTAACGATGCATTTACACCAATCAATCTAAGTTCAGCAGCAACTACAACAAAAACAACTACTGCTGTAACAGGTGAGGAAACTCTAGGTAATGGAAATATCCAAAATGCAATTTTACAAATTGATAACGCACAAGTTGATATTAGAAACCAATTACTAGAATTAAAAACAAAATTTGCTGATATTGATGCACAATATGTTTCTGTAAAAACAGAAAGAAAAGCATTAAAGAAACAATTAGATACCGCTGAAAAGAGATTAAAATCTTTAGATAAAGCAAAAGAAAAAATGAGAAAAAATATGTTATAAAAACATTATAAAACTATTTTTCAAAAATAAAGGCTCGAATATGTTCAAGCCTTTATTTTTTTTATTAATCTAAATCATCACGACGACGATATAAATTTTCTTTTTTCTTATGAATACGTTCATTACGTTTTTTTACTCTATTGGAAACACCTTTATACGCATTGTCTAATGATATTTTTGCCAATTCCTTTTTTGTTAATCTATCATAAAATGTTAACCAATAAACACCTTTAACGTCATTAACAGCAAAACTCATTTTGCCAATTATTCTATCACCAGGTTTGATTTGCTGAAACATCAATCTCGTATCACCAAATACAGACGGATAAAACACTTGTTTATAATCATTTGTAAGTGTTATATCCATGCAAGAAAATGTTTTATCCGATAAATTTTCTACTTGCAAAGTCAAAACAATAGTATTCGGTTCTCCGAAGGGATCTTTTTCATATTCTAAATTTGTAATATGCACAGTAAACCCAGGATATTGCAATTCTTCTTGCTTCAATGCCTCATCTCTATAAACAGGTAATTCAATAGGTGAACTTAATCTAATTTTTATTTGATCACCAGGGGCTATTAAAGCATTTTTACCTTTTCTATACAATGACATAGCAAGCCCTATTGTACCACCAATTGCAGCACCACCTGCAACAGTATAACCTTGCGACGCAATAGCAGCCTCTAACCCTAATGTATTCAAAGCAAACCAACCACCAGCAATACCACCAACAGTTGTATAACCGACATCAGTTGCTACAATTTTACCAAAAGCCTTAACTGGATGTAATTTTGTAGATACCCCACCTTCAATAGGGATTTTACGACCATCAGGTGTCACCAAATAATCAAATTTCATTGAGACATATCCGTCACGTCCCAATCGTTTTGCATCTTGTGATTGAGTAATAATGCCATGTGCAACAGTACCTTTTGGTAAAACGACACCATTTTTACCTACATCACCTGTAACCTTTGCGAAAAACTCGTCACCCTCTATTGTAATATTTCCATCTATAACTTGGTCAACAGTCATTTCTATAACTTCATGTTTATCGACCTGTTTATATTCACCAGTAAACGTTTGCGATGGTAAATCTTGTTCAAATGTTTCTTGTACACCACCTCGCAACACATCAGAATATGATGGCATGCCAGAAAATATAAACATTACTAATATAAATATAGAAATTATCTTTTTCATATTATCAACACAAATCTCACTCTTTATTTAATAATTATACAATCTTTAAAAAAAATTTCCACAACAAAAAAGAACCTCTGTTATGAGGTTCTTTTTAGAATTATCATAAAAGTAGAACTTACCATATTTGTCTAGATGCAATTTGTTCAAAAGTAGTAAACCAATCTTGTTTACCTTCTTCATCATATCTAACGACTTTTGATAACCTTGTACTATATGGAACTTCTTCCGTTTCAAGTTTATAACCTCTTTCAAGCAAGCCACTTTCATTAAAATCTTTTTTAAATCTTTCTAAATTTTTTGGAAATTGTCTATGATAATCTTTAACTTCTTGTAAAGTCTTATCAACTTGATGTTCATAAGTTTTTAAAGAAGATGAACCTACACCATTTTCAATAATTGGCGACAACAAAGCCATTGCGTTTTCTTTTACTTGTTTTGCAATAGGAGCACTTTCAAGATACTTACCTTTTGGATTACCTTTCAATGCTTGTTCCATCATAAGAATAGTATAATTAGCATCTAGTGTATAATTTTCATCAGCCAAACTAGCTTCATGACATGCTTTTTGAACATCATCAATTCCAGTAGAACCTTCTTTACTTGCTTTCATCATAATATTATTACGTTCAATTTGTTCTAATGCTTTTTCTTGACCTTTACCTGTCATCAAATAATTGAACATACTTTCTCTAGCTTCTACTCTATGTTCAACCATATCTTGTACAGTTTTAATAGCATCATCAGGCATAACGACATCAATATCATCAACTGATTTTACCTTTGCCATACTCTCATATTTTTTTAAATGTTCAATTTGAGCATCTTTTTCAGCAATTTTTGCATCTTTACCTTTCAATACTTGTTGAAAAGATTCTATCATTTCATTACGAACAGTTTCCATTGCATGTTCTTTTTCATGTGGGAAATCTGCTATTTTATCAGATTGCATATCAACAGTATTTTTCAAATTTTTATTTTCATACATCAAAGCAGAGATTTTACTTGTAAATGATTCAACGACATCAGCAACTTTTTCTGATTTCGGACCAAATGTCCCTTTAACGGCTTCCATAACTTTTGCAGGTTCAACGTGTTCACCACTAGCCATTTCTTTAACAAATTTTTCACCAATAGCACCTTTAAAATTAAGACTGTTTTTATTCATACTATTGTTTCTAATATTAGTGGTATAACTAGGGGTAAAGCCAACTGTATTCATTGCACACACAACCTTTCTTTTTCGTACATATACCCACTAAATACCCCTAAATAATAATAATTGACAGAACTTTAAATAGAATTTACAAAACTACATACAATCAAAACATCTCTGGACAAGTATCTCTTGTTATTTCTTTATCCATTACAAATAATCTATCATTTGGTGCTATTTTAATTTTTTCAAAACTATTTTTTAATTCATCTAATGTTGTAACCTCTTTCGTAGAATTTATCATCATTGGATTTTCCCTCCAAGACGTCACCACAAACCAAGTATCAGAAGATTTTTCATATCCTATATCTGTTTCTGCTAATTTATCTTTATATGTTTTAAAGATAGATGGTTTCACTATTTTTTTGACACTATTATAAATAGTGTCAAATAAAGGTATTGATTCAGGTCTAGCAGGCAATTCTTTTGAACCAATAACTATTGATGATTCAGGTTTTCTAACAAAACTTTTCATTGCACTTAAAAAACCTCTTTTTACTTTTTCAACATTTTCAGCAGAATCAAATAAATGAAATCCAACAGCACCATCTTTATCAACAACCCCACCAGCAGTACAAGTTCTAACAGATGGAGTCCATATATCACTACCTTTTAACATAGATGCTTGTAATGGTTCTTTTGGTTTTCCACAATAAAAATAACTATGAAAGCAATGTTTTTCAAATTCTTTAGAATTAACGAATTTTATATTTGCTTGAAAATTTGGTTGATAATTATTTTGTTGAATATTCATACATTAATATATACGTTCATAAAAAATAAAATTGCTAGTTATAATATTTACAGTCAAAAGTATTCGTGCTAGTATCAAAAGTATGAGAGTAGCAGAATATTTAATTAAATCATTAGAAAACATTGGTATTACAGACTTTTTCGGATTGCCTGGAGATTATAATTTTAACATTTTGTATGCAATAAATGACAATCCAAATACTAATTGGATAGGTTGTACAAACGAACTAAATGCTGGTTATGCAGCAGATGGTTATGCTCGTGCAAAAGGTTTTGGGGCAATAGTTACAACTTATGGAGTTGGTGAACTTAGTGCAATGAATGCGATTGCTGGTTCTTTTGCGGAAAATATTCCAGTTATCAGCATTGTTGGTGTACCGAAAACTAGTGACATAAAAAATAAAACTTTACTACATCACAATTTTCAAAAACCCGATTATTATGCGTTTGAAAACGCATTTTCTAATGTTGTTGAAACTACTGCATATCTAACAAAAGAAAATGCAAAACAAGAAATAGATAGAGTTATTTCAATTTTTATAAAAGAAAGACGTCCTGTATATATCGCAATTCCTATAGACGTAACACTTGAAGAAATTGATAATAACATTGAATTTAAACAACCTACTAGTTGTAATAACACTTTAAAAAATGCAACTAATGATATTCTACAAATTGTTGAAAAATCAAAATCACCAGTATTGTTAGCAGATGCAATTTTGAAACGATATCAGTTAGAAAAAAAATTTGCAGAACTTGCTAAAAAAACGAACTACCCAACAACAAACTTTTTAATGGGTATGGGAGCAATAGACCAAAGTTCTAAAAACTATATGGGAACATATCTATCAGGGTTTGGTAACGATGTAGCGAAAGAGATGTTATCAAAAACAGATTGTTTAATCTCTTTTGGTACAATCTATAGTGATTTGAACACTTTTGGATTCAGCCTTCCTTATGATATAGAAGATTTCATTGCAATATATGGAAGTTATACAGTAGTAAATCACAAAAAATACGATAATATAATGATGGAAGATGTTATAAATGAACTAATAAAAATTCTTCCTAAAAAAGATATAAAACTTCCTGAAATAAAAACAGGTTATAGTCCATCAGAAATAAAAGATGAAAATTTAACATCAAAATATATCTATCCTAGATTACAAGAATTTTTCAAAGAAAACGATTGTTTATTAATGGAAACAGGTATAATCCCACACGGTTTTGCAGGTACAAAACTACCTGATAATGTAATGGTTAATACTCAAACACTATGGGGTTCTATTGGTTGGGCAACACCAGCAACTTTTGGTGCTAGTATAGCACTAAAAGATAAAAGACGTGTTATACTCTTTACAGGTGAAGGTTCTCATCAACTTACTGCAACCGAAATTAGCAATATGATGCATCATAACCTTAAACCTATTGTAATTGTTTTAAATAATGGTGGTTATACAATAGAAAGAATTTTGTCAAATTCACCTGATGACAATTTCAATAATATCAATCAATGGAATTACTCAAAACTTCCGGAAGTATTCTCAGGTAATGTTTGGATTGCACAAGCAAAAACAGATAAAGAATTTAATACAGTTTTAAAACTAGCAGAAAAACAAGACAAAATGTGCTATATCGAAGTATTTACAGAAGAAATGGATATACCATTTATTACTCAAAAAACAATTGAAAGATTAAAAAAATCATAAGTTTTTGAAATAATTTGTAACAGTAGATTTTTATATCAAAACATTTATTATATAATTACGAAATGGTGAATTATTCAAGACAACTACAAACCAACAAATCTGTTAAAATCACAGGTGGAGAATTTCTAGTTAACCTTTTAATCAATGAAAAAGTTGATACAATATTTGGTTATCCTGGAGCACCTATATTACCTATTTATGATGCCTTATCAAAAACAACAGAAATAAAACACATATTAACTCGCCATGAACAAGGTGCAATCCATGCCGCAGAAGGTTATGCAAAAGCGAAAAACAAATGTGGAGTAGTCCTTGTTACATCTGGTCCAGGAGTAACAAACACAATAACTGGTATAATAAATGCATACACAGACCAAACACCTGTTGTAGTCATCGCAGGTATGGCAGAAACTTGTGATGAAAATGAATTTCAAGATGTTAATATTGAAAAATTAACAAAAAATCATACAAAAGAAACTTTTTCTCTTAAAAATATAAGTGACATGGAAAAAGTTGTAAAAACTGCGTTTTCAAAAGCAATGACATATCCACAAGGTCCTTGTGTTATAGCAGTAACAAAATCAGTACTAAATTCTGTAATTGAAGATAAAACAGAATTTAAACTAAAAAAAGATATAAAAGTAGAAGCACCACATTCTTGTGTACTAAAAGCAATTGATACACTACAAAAATCTAACAAACCGTTGATTATTATTGGTGGCGGATGCAAAGACGCAGATAATGAAATTCGAGAATTAACACAACTTACACATATTCCAGTAGTAAATACATTAATGGCAACAGGAATTGCTGACAATATTTCTCTTGGTTTAATTGGCACAAATGGAGAAAACGAACTTAATAATAAAATTAAAAATGCTGATACTGTATTAGCATTAGGTGTAAGATTTTCCAATAGAACAACGAATAACGATACAAAATTTTTACAAAATAGTAAAATTATAAGCATCAATATTTCACACAATAAATCTAAAAATGTATCGACTACAAAAGAAATTATTGGCGAGATGAATATTATTCTTCAACAAATAATAGGTACAATAAAATCAAAAAACATTCTATTTGATATTCACTATGATTGGATTGAACAATTATCTAATACAAATACTAATTTAATCAATAATGACAATGAATTAACAGTACAATATGTACTAAATGAAATTCACAATTATACAAAAAAATATCGTCCAATAATAACAACTGATGTTGGTGAACATCAAATTTGTTGTGCCAAAATATTTAGAACAAATTCTGCAAGAAATTTCTTAACATCTGGTGGACTTGGAACAATGGGATTTGGTTTGCCTGCTGCAATTGGTGCTCAAATAGCAAGACCAAATGCATTAGTTTTGAATATAACAGGCGATGGTTCATTCCAGATGAATATACAAGAATTAGCAACATGTTCAGAATATAATCTACCTATAAAAATAATCTTATTAAATAATTCTTCATTGGGAATGATTAAAACAATGCAAGAAAAAGATTATAACAACTGCTATAAATCAAATCTAATTAATCCTGATTTCACAAAAATTTCAAATGCTTATGGAATATTAGGTTATAACATAAAAACTAAAGAAGATTTAAAACAAGCATTAAAAGAAATTTTCACATATAAAAAGGCTGTATTATTAAACATTCAAACTAATAAATAACAGCCCTTTAACAAAATATTTACAAATAGAACTAAATTCTATCGTGCCATACACCACCTTGTCTATCAATTAAAGCATCATAGAATGACCAAAATCTAAAAACACCAGTCAAACCCAAAATAGCATGAGTAGAATTTTTTTCGAATTTTTGATCATTAATTGCTTGACCAATACCAGGCCAAATAATTAAAGAACATAAAGATGCACCAACACTTCTACCTGAAACTTTACCATTTCTACCATGAGTACCAGCAATAGCCGGACTTATCAATAATACCGATAAAATAAATAGTAATGCAATCTTTTTCATTTATACCTCCTAATAAAACTATATTCCAACACTTAAACCTGCACAAAGATTAATTGATTGTCCAGTTAAACCTTTTGCCTCTTTAGATATCAAGTATCTAACCAATTTAGCAACCTCTATAGGTTCTACAAACCTTCTTTGTGGAATACACTCAACAATTTCCTCTTTTGTAAATTCACTGTCATCAATTGATGACATTCCTAATTCGGTATCAACCCAACCTGGATTAATGGTATTTACAGTAATATTATACTCTGCAAGTTCAAGTGCTAATGCTTTTGTTAAACCAATCAAACCAGATTTTGTTGATGAATATAAACTAGCATAAGCCTCACCCATAACCCCAGAAATAGAACCAATATTTACAATACGTCCAAATTTTTGTTCTTTCATGTATGGAACTGCCGCTGAAATAATTTTCACAGGTGCTATCAAATTAGTTTTATAAATGTGTAAAATTTGTTCTTCAGTCATTGTATCAATTGCACCATAAACATACTCACCTGCATTATTTATAATACAATCAAACTGAATATCTTTTACATATTCACATAATTCATCGCAACTACTTGATATATCACAAACTAAATATCCATCAGCATTAGCATCTGCAAGTAATTGTTTGTTTCTAGCAGTAATATAAACAGAATTATCCTGTTTTAATTCATCAAAAATTGCTCGACCAATACCTCTAGATGCACCAGTAACTAATATTTTCATAAAGACTCTCTTTAAAGAACTATTTTACTAAACCAAAACCTAATAAAAATACGCATACAACAAATACAACCGTAACGATTGCAGTAATTTTATTTAAGTTTTTTTCAGCACCTTTTTGAGATGAAAACATATGAGCAGAACCACCTATGCCTGCAATACCATCACCTTTTGGGGAATGAATTAGTACTAACACAATTAATAAAATTGCTGATATAATTTGAATAGTCCAAACAAGTCCTAACATTATACTTTTTTCTCCTTTTTAATAAAATGAGCACGCTTAGAATTTAATTCAATTTTATCAAACGTATATAATCTAGCGGGACGTTTTGATGTTGTCTTAGAAAATTCATCTAATTCACAAAGCCCTTCTGTTTGAATAACTTTTTTTCTAAAGTTACGTTTATCTAAACTCTTACCCATAATCAACTCGTATGCTCTTTGCATTTCAGTCAAAGTAAACTTTTCATTCAACAACTGATATGCAACAGGGCATAATTCTAATCTTTCTCTTGTACGTTTCAAAGAGTATTGAATAATTTCTTTGTGGTCGAATGCTAATGCAGGTAGATTATCAACCTTGTGCCAAGCAACATCATCTGCAGTCATTACATTAACATCTTCTGCTCTAATCAACGCAAAATAAGCACAAGTAATAACTCTCGCAACAGGGTGTCTAAGTGGATCACCAAACGTATACAACTGCTCAAGATAAATATTATCTACATTGGTTTTTTCTTTTAATATACGCATGGCAGCTTCGTCTAAGTTCTCTGACATTCTAACGTAACCACCGGGGATAGCCCATTTACCTTTGAAAGGCTCATTTTCTCTCTTTACAAGCAATACTTGTAAACTATTGTCTTTTAAAGTTAAAATAACCGTATCGACAGTTATTTCATGCGTTTTTGTCTCATTAAACATAATCTACCTCATGAAGATTATATTATAAACAAGAAAAAAAACATAAATTGTAACTTTACTTAAAAAAATATTTATAAACATGCATTTTTTTAGTATCGTAAATAGGTAATAGGATAGTGCGAGGAAATAGAATTATGTACAACGTATCAATTATTGGTGGAGGCCCTGCTGGTATTTTTACTGCCTTAGAAATAGTAAAATTAAAACCAGAATGGAAAGTTGTCCTAATCGAAAAAGGACAAAAAATTGAAAAACGTAAATGTCCTCTAAGAGAAGGTTCACCAAAATGTGTTAACTGCAAACGTTGTGGATTACTTTGTGGTTGGGGTGGAGCCGGCGCATTTTCTGATGGTAAATTAACACTAACTCCAGATGTTGGAGGTCATCTAGTTGATTATATGTCAAGGGAAGATGCCGAAAACCTAATTGATTATGCTGACAAATTATATTTAAAATATGGTGCAACTGATGAAGTTTTTGGTACTAATATGAAAGTATTCCGAGAACTTGAAAGACAAGCAACTTTAGCAGAATTAAAACTTGTTCATTCACCAGTAAGACATTTAGGTACAGAAAGAAGCCTTGATGTACTTAAAAATATGCAAGATTATCTAAGTGACAAGATTACTATTTTGAATAACGTAGCAGCTGAAAAACTAATAGTTGAATGCGAGCAAGTCAAAGGTGTAATATTAGACAATGGTGAAGAAATAAGAGCAGAATATACAATCGTCGCACCAGGTAGAGAAGGTGCTGATTGGTTAACAAAAGAATTTGCTGACCATAAAATCGGTATGGTTAACAATGCAGTTGATGTTGGAGTTAGGGTTGAACTTCCTGCTCCAGTATTTGAGCCAATTACAGAAAAACTTTATGAGTCAAAACTTGTTTACTACTCACCAAAATTTGGAGATGAAGTTAGAACATTCTGTATGAATCCTAATGGTGAAGTAGTACAAGAAAACTATAACGGTATTGCCACTGTAAATGGTCATAGTTATGCAAATATTAAAACAAAAAATACGAACTTCGCTCTTTTGGTAAGTGAGAAATTTACAGAACCATTTAAAGAACCAATTGCTTATGGTCAACATATTGCAAGTCTTGCTAATATGTTAGCCGGTGGCATTTTAGTTCAGAGATTTGGTGATTTACTAGAAGGCAAACGTTCAACACCGGATAGACTTAAATCAAGCATAATTGAACCAACATTACAATGTGCAACACCTGGTGATTTAAGTTTAGTTTTACCATATAGACAATTAACAAGTATTATTGAAATGTTATTTGCACTCGATAAAATTGCTCCTGGTACAGCATCTAGATACACTCTTCTTTATGGTGTAGAAGTTAAATTTTACTCAGCAAGAGTAAAATTAACAAACGAACTAGAAACAGAGGGTGTTAAAAATTTATTTGCTATCGGTGATGGTGCAGGTGTAACAAGAGGTCTTATTCAAGCCTCTGCATCAGGTGTACATGTGGCTAGAACGATTTGCACACGATAATTTAAGTGGTACAATAGCATTATGAAAATATTCAACAAAATGTCTGCACAGAAAAGATTAATTATTCTTGGCATATTTTTTAGTACAATTCTTATTGCACTAATATCTGCACTTGCTATGTTTAGCATTAATGACAACCTAAATACTTGCTACAAATATTTTGGACAAGTTATTTCAAAATCGTTGGCTATCGAAAGTGTAGAAATAACAAAAGGATTGCCAAAAGACACTATTTACAATACATTAAGAACTCATTCTATTTCAATACTTGAAACAAATGAGGATATGTCTTTCATTGAATTTCGTGACAACAAAACTAATATAATATACACAAGTAAAAATGATAATGTATGTCCACAAAGACCTGCTAGAATAAATGTAAGTTCACCTCTTATAAATTATAGTAACGGAAACCAAACAATTATTGGTTCTGTTACAATAGGTTTAACAGGTAGTGTTATTGATGAAGTTGCATCAATGACACGACTATCATTAAGTATTGTATTCTTAATTGCTTGGTTGACTATTGGATTAATCATCATTATGAACTCAATCATCGCAACAAGAGAACTTAAAACACTATACGAAGGTGTAAAAAAACTATCTTCTGGTGAATTCGGATACAAATTAAATAGTCATGGTGTAAGTAGAGAAGTTCGAGAATTATTCAAAGCATTCAACGATATGTCAGAAAAACTTCATTCTTATAACGAAAGTTCTATCGAAAGTTTAATGCTAGAAAAAAATAAATTTGAAGCGATTTTGATGAGTATTGCAAATGGTGTAATTGTTTGTGACAATACAGATACAGTAATGCTTGTAAATGACCACGCAAAACAATTATTAGATGTAACAGATAAAGATATTGTTAAAACAAATCTAAAACAATACTGCGATACAAACGGTATAGATTCATTCAAAGAAAAAATTGAAGAATTTAAAAATACTCCAATCATTGAAATGACTAACAAACCTTTAGAATTCAATATTGAAGTTTCTGATAAAGTACTTAAAACAGTAATTTCACCAATGTTTTTAAACAGTGGAGATTATGTTGGATATATAGTAGTTCTTATTGATGTAACAAAAGAAGTTGAAATGGACAGACTACGTTCACAATTTATTTCAAATGTTTCTCACGAATTAAGGACACCGGTAACCGTTCTTAGAAGTTATAGTGATACTCTTTATACAATGGGAAATGAATTCGACTATGAAACACAAAAAGAATTCATTGGAATAATGAACAAAGAAGTTATTAGACTTCACGATATGGTTAACGATATATTAGATTTTTCACGTTATCAAGCAAAAAACATTAAACTTGAAAAAGAAATGAGAGATATTTCAGAACTTATTCAAGAATGTGTATCAAGAGCAAATATTTTAGCTGATGAAAAAAAGTTAGAATTTATTGTAATGATAGAACCTAACTTACCACAAATACCTATCAATTATGATAGTATAACTCGTGCATTGATGAATCTTTTAACTAATGCTATCAAATATTCACCTAAAAATACAAAAGTAAAAGTTAAGGCTGAAAAAATAAAAGATTATATTGAAATAACAGTAACAGACGAAGGTCCTGGTATTTCTGAAGAAAATCAAAAGAAAGTTTTTGATAGATTTTTCCGAGTAGAAAATAGTGCTCACACAGTAAAAGGTACTGGTTTAGGACTTAACCTAGTAAAAGTAACAATTGAAAAACATCATCACGGACAAGTTTTTGTTCATTCAAAATTAGGTGAAGGTTCGACTTTTGGTTTTAAATTACCACTAGAAGAAAAATTTGAAGAAGAGGAAGAATATACTTCTAATTATCAAGCATCAAACACTCAGGATAAATAAATGAATTATAATGACGCAATAAAATTATTAACATCTCAAGGTAAATTTTATATAAACCTTGGTTTGGATAGAATGCAACAAATATTAGACTTATTAGGAAACCCGCAAGAAAGATTAAAATGTATTCAAGTTGCAGGTACAAATGGTAAAGGCTCTGTCTGTACTATGCTAGACTCAATTCTAAGAACGGCAGGTTTTAAAACAGGGTTATACACCAGTCCACATATTTTTGAATATACTGAACGAATAAAAATAAGTGGTGTTGATATTTCCAAACAAGATTTTGCAAACTATACAAAACAAATAACAATATTGGCTGATAAAAATAATATACATTTAACAGAATTTGAAATTTTAACAACAATAATGTTCAAATATTTTGCAGACAACAATATTGACATTGCTATTATTGAAACTGGTCTTGGAGGACGTTTTGATGCAACAAATGTAATCTCATCAAACATTTGTTCAGTTATAACACATATTGATTTAGACCATACAGATAGACTTGGCGACACAAAAGAAAAAATCGCTTATGAAAAAGCAGGTATAATAAAAAAAGATTCAATCGTTATCACAAGTGAAGGTTATGAAGCAATAAAAGATAAGGCTGATGAAATGGGTGCATTATTTGTTCTTGTACAACCATATATTCCACCAGAATATGCTGAAGCATTATCTTTAAAAGGTAACCAACAATATGAAAATTTAGCCCTTGTACTTGCAGTATTAGAATTAAAATATAGAGATTTATCACCTGACACAATTATACAAGGACTTAAAAACGTAAAAAATCCTTGTAGATTTCAATATATAAAAAATAAAAATATGATTGTTGATGGAGCACATAATCCTAACTGTTTCAAAGCACTAAGAGAAAATTTAGATACATATTATCCAAATACACCAAAACAATATATATTTGGCTGTTTAAATACAAAAGACTATAAATCAATGATAAAATATATTGAACAAGATAATAATCTAGATAAGATATATTTTTATCATTTCAATAATCAAAATTCTTGCGATTATAAAACACTTTCTAAAGTATGTAGCAAGCCCTCTTTTGAACTTAAATCAATCAATGACATAACTTTTTCACAAGATGTTTTAACTGTCGTTTGTGGCTCTTTTTATATGATAAATGAACTATTAAATCAAAATGATATAATATAAATTATTCTTCTTCAACAGATTCTGTTAAAGAAAATAATGTTTCTAAAATTTTTTCATTATACCTAGATTCAACTGCACTAAATGGCAAAACTATTCCACCAAATTGTTTTTTTATTTTAGACAATACATTCAATGTTTTCGATTTAGGAACATAATCAATCTTTGTCACAATAGTTATAATAGGCAAATCATGGGCAACAACCCATTCTCTCATTTGTATATCATTTTTTTGTAAATCATGTCTTGCGTCAACTAACTGAATTAAGGAAGTAATTTGTTCTCTATTCAACAAATATTCTTCTAAATTACGTTGCCAACGTGCTTGAACATCATGAGATACTTTTGCATAACCATAGCCTGGTAAATCAGCAACTGTAAACTTATCAGAGAAATTAAAAAAATTAATTAACCTTGTTTTACCAGGGGTATTAGAAGTTTTAGCAAGTTTTCTATTGTTAGATAAAGCATTAATAAAAGATGATTTACCAACATTAGAACGACCTAATAATGGAAACTCTGGCAACATATAATTTGGACATTGAGATAATTTCTCTGCACTTATTAAAAATGTACCTGTTAAATATTTCATTTCTTAATTTCCAATAAATTTTCTGATTTTAGTCCGTTCTTCTTATCAATTAATGCTTGTTTTTTAGCGGCTCTATAAGTAACCATCTTTAATAAATTATAAACTTTTTCATTATTAACAACAGTTATCTGAGCCTTATTTTTCATCAAATCAACATTCATTGATTTTTTAGCAAACATGTTTTCAGCTTTTATATGAACAATACTTACCAATCCGTGCTTTAATATACTAATCGGACGTTTCAAGAATAATTCAAATGTTTCAAGAATGTTCATATAATACCTAACAAACGTAAATATTAAAATTTGCTAATTATTTATCAAATACTTTAGGAGCATAATCAATAGTTGATCCACTATGTCTATTTGATTTTTTATTAGATTTAACTTTATCTTTTTTAGGAGTTTTTTCCTTTTTAACTTTTTGAGTTTTAACAGTTGATGTATTATTTACTGGAACAATCTTTTCATCAACTGTTGGAACACTAACAGTTTTTTGTTGTTGTTTCAATTGTTTTGCTTTTAATTTTGCAGTTTGTTTATCAAGTTTTTTCTTCATATTGTTCAAACGTTTAGTATATTTTGCAACAACTTTTGAATCATTTGATTTTGCTACTACAATTGAATAACAACTATATGCTGGAGCATATTTACGTTGTCTTTGATTTAAACGTCCCATTAAAATATTTGCATCAACATTATACGGATCTGCTTTTAATGCTCTATTTAAATATTCTCGTTCAAAAAACATGCTATTTCTTCTTCTAAAATATCTAGCATTTTTAACTTGAGCATTAGCATAAGTTCTAGATTTATTAATATATGCCAAGTTATTTTGTGCAATAACATTTGAAGAATCATATTTTAATAAATCACCTAAAACAACTGATGCTTCATCAAATTGTTTATTGAATGTAAATATTTCACCTAAGAATAACTTATCATCTAAAGTTTTAGCAGCATTTATAGCAGAATCATATTCAACCATTGCTAATTTATAATTACCTAATGCTGTATAAGCATCACCTTTAACTAAGAAATCATCTAATGTACAACCTTGTTTTTGGACTAATGTATTCAAGTTTTCAACAGAATCTGCTTGTTTATTAATAAGTGATGATATTTTTGCTTTTGCTAAATATAATTCTAAATCATCAGGATTAGCCTTTATTGCACTATCTAAATATTGATACGCATCTAATAATTTCTTATCTGAAGAAAAACTTGCTTTATTAGCAGCATTCATAGCCATTCCATAATAAGCAGAAGCCATACCTTTAACTGCTTCAGTTTTCAAATTTGTATTTAATTTTTCATAATAAGAAATTGCTTCTGAATACTTACCAGTTTCCAAATACATATCAGCAATCTTTAAAGAAGTTTGTTCTGAATATGGATTTATTGAAATAATTGTTTTATAAGCATCAAGTGCCAAATCATAATCTTTTCTTGCTTCATAAATAGATGCTAAATTAGCATAAGGTGCTAAGTTTTCTGGAGTTATTTCAATTGCTTTTTTATAAGCAGAAATTGCTGCGGCTTCATTACCTTGAAGTCTAAAAGCATCACCTCTTAAATTATAAGCATAACTAGAATACCCTTGCCATGCTAAACATTTATTCAAATATGTCAAACATTTTGCATAATTACCAGCATTACACTCTAATTGTGCTAAATGATAATATGCAGATGCAGAATTAGGATTAATAGCAATTGCCTTTTTGAATAAAGATTCAGCCTTTGAACTATTACCTTCTGCTAAATAAACAGTACCCAAATTATCAATCGCAACAGAATAATTAGGTGCTAACTTTAAAGATTTTTCTATATGACTTTTTGCTGCATCTATATTTCCCTGTTTTAATTCAACAACACCTAATGCATTATATGCTTTATAATTATCAGGTTTTAATTGAATAGAATACTTAAACTCTCTTTCTGCAATATCTAACAAAGAATCAACTTTTGTTCTATATGCCATATTAGAAGAAGTTATTCTTTTATAAAAAACAACACCTTGTGCAAAGTGTAAATCAGAATTTTTTGGTATAATATTTTTCAATCTATCAATTTGATCTTGTGCTAATTCCAACTTTGTTTGTAATGCCCAAGATACAGCAGCCAATGCTTGAACATCATAATTATTTTTATAAACATTCAATGTTTGATAAATCACTTCATCAGCACCACGATAATTTGCTTTTTGAATAGAACTATTAATCTGTTCAATATTTTTATCTAAATTAGCAGGGGCACTATAGGTAAATGTACTGTTTAAAGATAGTAACAGTACCAAGGTTGCCAACATAACTTTTTTGTTCATAAATATATACCTCAATACTTTCTACTTAATAGCATACTTCATATTTATTGTATAATATTACTGAACAAATTACAACATGGATTATATTTAAAATGGTAATAAATACTACATTTGATGTATATCTAAAAAATTTTATAGCATATTTAAGTATAGAAAAAAACTTTTCGATACACACAATAAATGCATATAAATCAGATATTGTGAGTTTTTTTATATGGACAAACAAACTTATACCAGAAAAAATAACTTTTAATAAATTACGAGAATACTTACATTTTATCCAAAAATTTAATTACAAAAAATCAACAATTGCTAGAAAAATCGCTGCATTAAGA
>ERZ1034925.375-NODE-375-length-20924-cov-24.587139_pt1 | contig 20924 bp, 21 predicted proteins | sample MGYA00520687_ERZ1034925 | MGnify/ENA primary metagenome ERZ1034925 (study PRJEB33766, sample SAMN09781758) | gut metagenome | biome: gut microbiome | host: Homo sapiens | place: Madagascar | study: EMG produced TPA metagenomics assembly of the PRJNA485056 data... | reverse complement strand
GTTTCTAAGTTGAGGCTCATCTTTTTTATTAAAAATACTTAAAATAGCAATTTATCCTCTTTAAATTAACGATGTTTTGTGAGAAGATTAGTTTGTAAATAATGAAAGGATTAAAAAATGGAAGAAGTAAGAGTAAGAATTGCTCCATCACCAAGTGGAAACTTACACGTAGGAACTGCAAGAACAGCGTTATTTAACTATTTATTTGCAAAGAAAAACAATGGTAAATTTATATTAAGAATAGAAGATACTGATGCTGATAGAACTTCTCAAGAATATATTGATAATATTTTTGATAGTTTAAAAGCATTAGGTTTGAATTGGGACGAAGGTCCAGATGTTGGTGGTCCTTATGGTCCTTATACACAATCTAAAAGATTTGATATTTATCCTAAATATATTCAACAACTTTTAGATGCTGGTTATGCTTATGAATGTTTCTGCACTCCAGAAGAACTTGAAGCAGAAAAAGAAGAAGCAACTAAGAATAAAAAACCTTATGTATATTCAAAAAAATGTGTTAATTTAACGGAAGAAGAAAAAGCAAAACTTAGAGCAGAAGGTAGAAAACCTGCAATAAGATTTAATATTGAAAAAGCACAAAAAGCATTTCACAATTCATCAATTCTTGAATTTGAAGACATCGTTAAAGGAAAATTACACATGGATACAAATCTCTTAGGCGATTTTGTTATCCAAAAATCAAACGGTGCACCAACATACAACTATGCAGTTGTAATTGATGATATGTTAATGAAAATTTCTCACGTTATCAGAGGTGAAGATCATATTTCTAATACTTATAAACAAATTTTAATTTATGAAGCATTAGGAGCAGAAGTACCTAAATTTGGTCACTTAGGAATGATTTTAGCACCAGATAGAAGTAAATTATCTAAACGTCACGGTGCTACTGCTGTAAGTGATTTCGTTAAAGAAGGTTATTTAACAGATGCACTTATCAACTTTGTAGCATTACTTGGTTGGTCACCATCTGACGGTGAAGAAATTAAAACTGTTGATGAAATTGCAAATGATTTCAGAATACATGAAATTTCTTCTTCAAACTCAATCTTTGAATATGACAAATTAAAATGGATGAATAGTCATTATATTAAACAATTGCCAATGGCTGAATTAAAAGAAAAATTGATGCCATATTTAGAAAAATATGATTTATCAGAATTGACAGATACTGAGTTTGATAAAATGATTGAAATAACAAGAGAACCATTGGTATTATTATCAGATATTACTGATGCAGTTGCTTATTTCTTTGGAGATGATGTTGAATTCCAAGATAAGGCAAAAGAAACATTAGAAACTGAAATTTCTCAAAATGTATTGAAAGATTTTGTATCTTTGGCTAAAGATTGGGAATGGACTGATGAAAATCTTCATCATAAATTAGAACAATTTAGAGCAGATTGGAAAGAAAAAGGTGTTAAACCAAAAGTTACTATGTGGGCTATCAGAGCCGCTGTAACAGGTAGAACATTCGGTGCTGACATGGTTGGTATTCTTGATGTAATTGGTAAAGAAAAAACATTAGCCAGAGCAAATAAAGCAATTAAATAATCTAATGTATGATAAATTAAAAGGGCTGTAATTTAATAATTACGGCTCTTTTTATTTTTTTGAAAATTTATAAAAAAAATACTTGCAAAAAAATCTTTGCCATGTATAATTAAAAGTGTTGCGGGGGTAATTCAGTGGTAGAATGCCTCCTTGCCAAGGAGGATGTCGCGAGTTCGAGCCTCGTCTCCCGCTCCATTTAAAATAGCACCGCATAGGTGCTTTTTTTATTGCAAAAAACTATTGCAAAGGAATATTAATGTCAGATTTTAATCATTATACAGTTATGAAAAATGAAGCAGTTGATGCCCTAAACTGCCGAGATGGTCTTATATATGTTGATTGTACATTAGGTGGTGGTGGACATAGTGAACTTATTTTGCAACGAATATCTCCTAATGGAAGATTATTTTCTTTCGATATAGACGATGATGCGATTGAGTATGCTTCTGAACGTTTGAAGAATTACAAAAATCTGACAATAGTAAAAGATTCTTATGTAAATATTAAATCTGTTATGAAATCTTATGGTATTGAAAAAATAACAGGTGGTGTGTTGCTTGATTTGGGTGCATCATATCATCAATTAACAAAGCAAGAGAGAGGGTTTTCGTTTTTAAAAGAAGCACCATTAGATATGCGATTTAATATGGAAAGTGATTTTTCTGCTTATGACGTAATCAATGGGTATAAAGAAGATGAACTTGTTAGAATTTTTAGTGAATATGGTGAGGAAAGATTTTCTAAACGCATAGCAAAGGCAATTGTAAACAAACGTTTACAATCACCAATCAAGACTACTACTGAATTAGCCGATTTAATCGTTAAATCAACACCAAGAATAAAGACCTCTATTCACCCAGCAACAAGGGTATTTCAGGCTATTAGAATTGAAGTTAATAATGAATTAAAAAATGTTAAAAAAGTTTTATCTGATGTATTGGATTTATTAGACAATGGTGCTATAATATCTGTAATTAGTTTTCATTCTCTTGAAGATAGGATTGTGAAAAGATTATTCAAGTTTGAAGCACAGAAGTGTAGATGCAATGAGATGATATGTAAGTGTCAACCTCCACGAATTGAACTTGTTAATCGTAAACCAATAATAGCCTCAGATGAGGAAATTAAAATTAATCCTCCGTCAAGGAGTGCAAAATTAAGAGTTGTTAAATGTATAAAACAAACGAAATAGCGAGTTAGTAATTTGAAAAATAATCGTATTGCAAATAGACAAAACAGTAGACCACTTCCTGAATACAATGTACGTTATGCTTCAGAAACAGTGCATCGTCCCCAACCTAATCAAATTATTAATGGTTATTTCCCGAAAGCGAGTTCAGTTAAAGCAATGGCTATAAAAAAAGTAAATAATACATTATGTGGTTTATTGCTATGTGCAATCTTTATTTCTGCTGTCAGTTATTATTTTGTTGTATCTAGTGAAATCAAATTAAATGAATACAGTCGTGCTACGTTACTTTTAAATGTCGAAAATGCTGAATTGCAAAATAAATTAGATAGATTAAAATCATTCAATAATGTTGATTTAACAATGCAAAAAAGTAATTTACTTCAAAAACCAGAAAAAGTAATTGAAGCAACTGAAGTTAATACCACAACTACACAAAGTCCAAAAAATAATATTCAAGCCGTTAAACCAAAAGCTTGGACAATTGGATACTAACTGTTAGATTTAATTAGCAAATTTTAATTTTACGTGTTTTGAAATTAGTATGATGAATGTTATTAATACCCCTAAGTTATCTACTCAAAACTTACGTAGTGGTGAAAAGGTTTTAAAGCAATTTAAACAAGAATTTCCGTATCTTCGTTCAAATACAAGGATAAATTTAGAGTTATTTAATCATAAAGATAATGAAAATATAACATCTTTGACTCCTAAATTAAAAGGACGTGCGTCAATGACTGGGTTTAAGATTTATATGATGCGACAACAGTATGCAAGTGCAAAAGATAAGATAGGGTTTTTAACTTCTGCGGTTAAGAAAGAGAAAAGTGCAAACTGTGCGGAGTGTGCAATTTTGATGAATGATAAATTAGCACAGAACGGTATTAAATCACAGAATGTAAGATTAAATATTCAAAATAATGTAGATAAATCAAATAGAAATCATGCATTTACCGTATTTGGATTAGATAAAAATGCTAATATATCAAAGCCTCACACTTGGGGCAAAAATGCAATTATTGTTGATGGTTGGGCAAACATTGCAAAAAAAGCACAAGAAGGTGTTGAATATTTAAAACAATTATTCCAATTAAACACAAAGGAAGAAACTTGTGTATTTGAACCTTTTCGAAATATCTAATGACAATAATATATAATATAATTGTAAAATATATTATAATTTATATTAAAGTATGAATAGACTGTTTAATGGATAAAACCTAATAGAATTTGTGCTAGAATACACGATGAGATATAGTATAAAAGGGCGATTTATATGAATATTATTGAAGTCAAAAACAATTTAGTAAAATTATGCTACGAAGATGAACTTGTTTTATCAGGTTTTATTAAAATAGATGATACAAACAAATCATACATTGCACAAATTCTACACCTAGAAGCAACACGTATAGGTAAAGTTGCAATAGCAAAAATAATATTCAATTATAATAATGGAATATCAGCATACGACGGTTCTATCCCATCACTTCGTGCAGAACTTCAACCTGTTGATACATCAATTTTATTAGAAACGTTAGACAAAACTAACCCTCTTAATCTTGGTAAATTAGCAGAACAAAAACACAATATTATAGTAAATCTTGACGTATTAAAAGACAACCCAATAATCTGTGCAGAAAAGTTCTTCACAACAAAAGTCCTTTTAAACAATTTTGCTCTACAACTTCAAGCAAGAAAACAAAAAATCGTTGTTTTTGATACATCTGGAATCTTTAAAACAAACAAATTAACAATCACAAAAGATTTCAAATTACCATTAAACAGTTCAACAATTAATTATATCTATGAAAAAGGCTTTGTTGATGCAACTGCAGAAAGCAAAGCAATGATTCAAGCAATCTTTGAAGAACTTAGTGAATACTCAAAAACAGTAGAATTTATTCCGTTTGATACATTCAAAGCCGTTGTTGATTCTGAATTTATGCGAACCAAACTAATCCAATTAGTAATCTTAAAAAATAAAATCAAACAAATTCGTGATTGGAACGTATTCGCACAAAATGAAGCTGAATTTAACGTTTTAAAAGAAAAATTTAAAAAAGATGAAACAATCGTTATCGACATATCTTGTCTAAAAGAAAGTCTACAAAAAGAATGCATCAAATACGTATATTCTGTATTAAAAGAAATTGATGCTGAATTCTATGCATTCACTCCATTGTCTAATGATAACTCAGATAAATTCTTACTAAAACAAATTATTGATACAGAAAATGTACACACAACAACAATTTGTGGATATGACTACAAACTTGTTAATGAACTTAAAAAACGTTCTAAAAACATGTTAATGTTCACACCACTAAAACAACAACGTGACTTTGGTGGTTATAACATCTTCTTGCAAAAACTTGCAGAAGATGAATTCATTGCTTACGGCAAAATGACAAAATTTGTACCTCTAATTGGTAAACTTCACCAACTAAATACAAGCGAAATCTACATACCAAAAGTAAAAGAAACTATTCAACAAATACAACAACCTACTATTGAACCAAAACCAATAGTAGAACCAGTGATTACAAATAAAACACCAATAGTTGAACCTCAAATAGAAACACCTGTTCAATCAATTGAACAACCTAGTGAACCTATTACAACAGAAGAAGTTCAACCAATACCTGTTGAACCTGTTCAAATAGAAGAACCACAACCTGAACCTGTTCAAGAAATTCAACCTCAACCACAAGAAGAAACTGAAAAAGAACAAGTTGCAAAACCAGTTCAACAACCTACTTTGACATTTGTTGATGATGAGGAAGAAAACGAAGAAGAAATTATACAAGAAACTCAGGTAACTCAACCAGAACAACCTGTACAAGAAGAACCTATCGTTGAAGAAGTTCAACCTACACCAGTAGAAGAAATTCAAACACCAACTGCAGAAGTTGTTGAAACACCTGAAATAGTAGATGAAATTCCTGCAAATGAACCGATAGAAGAAATTACAGAAGTTCCTGTTGAGCAATCAATTCAACCACAAGTTGAACCTCAACCTGTTGCTAATGAAGTAGAAGCAGCATTAAACGAAGTACCTGACATTGAAGATGACGAAGAATTGTCAGATGATGATTTAGATATGATTGAAGAATTGTCTAAACCTGATGAAGAAATTCAAGCAATAAACCCTGTTGAGCCACAAATTGAACCTCAACAAGAACCAGTTCAAAAAATTGAACCACAACCACAACAAAACGTTCAACCTGAGCCACAACCTCAGCCTCAAGTTCAACCTCAACCACAGGCTGAACATCCTGTTGATAAAGAAATTCAAAATGCACAAATGCCAAATGTTGCAACTCCTGAACCACTTCAAACACGTGCAAATACAACACATGTAGTACCTGATTATCCATCAAATATACCTGATGAAGATAAGGTTAAAAGTGATGTTATCCAACAAGGTGACAGAGTAATGCACCAAGAGTTTGGCGAAGGTGTAGTTGAAAAAATGATTAACTACGGTGACAAATTGTTATGTTCAGTAAACTTTGCAAGTGTTGGCAGAAGATTGCTAAACCCTGAAATTTCAGAAATGAAAAAGATATAATCGATAAAGTAATAGATACTTCGGCTAAAGTCTAGTATGCCAGAGATTTTGTCATTACGTTTAATATCTCTTTATAAATAGATGCTGAAACAAGTTCGGAATGACTCTATACTGGATTACTTCGTCGTTCATTTCTTTAGATTATTCGGCTGGTCGCAGAAGCGTGATTCTGCTCCACGTTACAGGCTAGGCTACGTCGTTGCCACTTTTTACAAAATAATACTTAATTATTTTGCTCGGCAGAGTCGAAAATCTACTTCTCTCAGTGACGTATTTATTATTTGTTGTTGAAAACAACACAGTAGGCACGAAAACATAAACGAAACCCTATAGCGAATTTGTTTGAGTGATTTTGAAACATTAAAAATATACAAAATCACGAGTTATTCGCTTCAATGGTTGAGTGCTAATATTTTCGTGACTACTCTAGCGTGCCTTTTCTTTCTTTTTCTACTGTTTTCTTTCTTTGGGCTTCGCAACTCCGAAAGAAAGAAAACAGTTATAATAATATAATCAAAAAATGTTGCTATATAATTTAACAGTTATAGGTCAGGCTCTGCCTGACAAAATATAAATATAAATTGTTAAATTTAAAGAAACTACACATTACCAGTAGAAGAATTTCTATCATCTTCTAATTGTTTCAGTTGTTTCATATCCACTTTTTCATCTTGTGAATAATTATTCATTGGTACTTCAATATCAATATTTACTTCTGCATCAACCATATCAACATCATTCTTTGAATATTCGTGAGTCTTGCCATCTTCCAATTTAACTGCAACAGTACCATTCAAGAATTTAATATAACAAACTCTACCCAAACCATCTGGTGTCATAACAGATGAACCAATTGGTGGCATACCTTTTGCAGCATTAATGTAGTTTGAATATTCATAAGTCAAACAACACAACAATCTGCCACAAGTACCAGAAATTTTTGTTGGTGAAATCGGCATACCTTGATCACGAGCCAGTTTAACATTGATTGGTTCAAATTTACGTTTAAAAGTATTACAACAGAACGGTTGACCACAAGCACCAGCACCTTCCATAATAGAGGTTTCATCTCTAACACCAATGTGACGTAAATCAATTCTTACACGTTTGAAGGTCTGTGTTAAATCTTTTAACAATGCTCTAAAATCAACTCTTTCTGGAGCCGTATAATAAAAAGTAATTTTTCTCTTATCAAATGTAAGTCTACATTGTGTTAAATTCATATTCAATTTATGTTTCTCTATCAAATCCTTACATTTAAAAAATGATGTTACTTCTTCTTTTTTTATATCATCTAAAGTCTGTAAATCACGTTGTGACATAACACGAACAAAATCAAATGGTTGAGGTTTATGTTTCGCTTCTTCCCATTTTTTAGCAATTTGTTCATTTACAAGAACAACTTTCATCGCCTCTTCACCTTTTTCTGTTCTTGCTAAAATCATTTGTCCGTGTTCCAAAGTAATATTTTCTGGAACATTCAATGGATTAAAACTATTCTTTAAATAATATACTGCATACTTTATCATGATAACTGATTAAACCTTACTTAATAACTTTCTTCCTCTTTCAATTTTCTATTCATCAATTTAGATAGAACTTCTTGAGGAGTAATATCAGTATAAACTGCCTCATAAATAGCAGAAGATACAGGAACCTCTTCACCAAGTTTTTTAGCCAAATCACAAACGGCTTTTGAAGTTTTAACACCTTCAGCAACAGAACCTAATTCAGCTAAAATATCATTAATTTTCTTACCTTTACCTAACATTGAACCAACAGTATAATTTCTAGACATAGGACTTGAACAAGTAGCAATCAAATCGCCCATGCCTGACAATCCGTACAATGTAGAAGGTTTTGCACCCAATTTCACACTAATTCTAACTATTTCTGCCATACCTCTAGTAAGAAGTGAACCCATACAATTGTCACCCAAATCCATAGTATGAGCAAAACCTGAAGCAATAGCGATAACATTTTTCAAACTTCCGCCCAATTCTACACCAATAACATCATTATTTGTGTATAATCTAAATTTGTTAGGAACATTACAAGCCTGTTGAACAAATTTCGCCGTTTCCATATCTTCACAAGCAACAGATGCTGCTGTAGGTTTTCCAGCAAGGACTTCTTTTGCCAAAGTTGGACCAGAAAGAATTGCTAATCTTTGTTCCGGTAAAACATCTTTTATCACTTCTGACATTCTCATTAAAGTATTTAATTCTAAACCTTTAGATGCATTAACAACAATTTGTTCATTTTTGATACCTGCTTGTTTCAATTTTTCACAGACATCACGAACACCAACAGTAGCCACAACTGACAAAATAATTTCAGCATCTTTAATTGCTTCTTGTAAGTTATCAGTAATTTTAACAGATTTATCTAATTGAACTTCTAGCGGTTTTGAACAATGTTTGTTTTGAATCAAATCTTCGTTTAAATCACAAGTTCTACCCCAAACACAAACTTCATCAAAGTTATCAGTTAATAACCATGCCAGAGTCAATCCCCAGCACCCTGCACCTAATACAGTTAATTTCATACTTTACTTTTTTCTCCTAATACTCGTCTAAGAACCCCATGATTCTTTTTTAATTCTTCATTTGCTTTGTCAAACTCAACATTATTTTTCAAAGCAACGATTGCTGTTTTAATCTTCCAATCACATTTAGCAAGAGTTTCTTTTGCTATATTATTATCAACTTCTGCAATCTGTGAAACAATTCTAACAGCCCTATCTTTAAGTTTTTCATTTGTTGCTTTCAAATCAATCATAAAGTTTTCATAAGTTTTTCCAATTTTAATCATTGAACCAGTTGAAAGCATATTCAAAACCATCTTTTGTGCGGTACCTGCTTTTAATCTGCTAGAACCAGCAATAACTTCTGGACCAACTTCAACACAAATCAACGTTCCAACTTCTTCTGCAATTTTTGCATTTGAATTACAAGTTATACCAATAGTTTTACAACCAACCTCATCAGCATAAGCAAGTACACCTAACAAATATTTTGGATTACCACTTGCAGAAATAACGACCGCAACATCATCTTTTGTAAGAATTTTTGCGTCTTCATAACCTGCATCATAATTATCTTCTGCACCCTCAACTGCAAATCTCATAGCATCATAACCACCAGCAATAATACCTTGAACCATATTAGGTTCAACGCTGAAAGTCGGAGGACATTCAGAAGCATCAAGAATACCCAATCTACCAGAAGTACCTGCACCAAAATATATTAAATGACCACCTTGTAAAAATTGTTTTGAAATAACATCAATTGCTTTTGCAATATTTTCAGATTCATATTCGACAGCCAATGCAACAATTTTGTCCTCATCATTCATTTTTTTAACAATATCAATTGTTGGTAACAAATCTATATTTTTTGTATTCTCGTTACGATATTCTGTAATAATTTCTGACATTAGTATTCCTTACTTCAAAGCAGACATCAAATTTGCCATTTCAATTGCGGCTTTTGCTGCATCAGCACCTTTATTACCTGCTTTTGTTCCTGCTCTTTCAATTGCTTGTTCCAAATTATCTGTTGTAAGTACACCAAAAATAACAGGTACTTCTGTTTCTAAACTTACACTAGCGACACCTTTGCTAACTTCTGCACAAACATAATCATAATGAGATGTAGAACCTTTTATTACCGCACCTAATGTAATTATAGCATTATATCTTCCAGATTTTGCACATTTCTTTGCAATAACAGGAATTTCAAATGCACCAGGAACCCATACAACATCAATAGTATCTTCTGCAATACCATGTCTTTTTAATTCATCTAAAGCACCTGACAATAATTTTGAGCCAATAAACTCATTAAATCTTGATATAATAATACAAAATTTTTCACCATTTGTAGTTAATGCACCTTCGATAGTTTTCATAATTTACCTCTCCTTAAAGCCATTTTATAATATATAAGTATATTTTACAAGTAAATTATTATAACTTCATCATTGGATTATTAAACTTTTACTTTTGTATATTGAGGATTTACAGCAAGCCATCTAAATGTTTGTTCAGCAACTTCTGGCATATCAATAACATAAGTTCCACCATATCTACCACGAGTAAATCTAAGAATACCATCTTTTGCAAGATTATTTAAAGCTTTTCTAATTGTATTAGGACTAATATCCAACATTTTTGAAAACTCATTTATAGATGGTAATTTTGAACCAATGTCATATTGTTCTGTAATGATATTTTTAATTTTATTTTGAATTTTTTGATAATGATAAAATGCAGTTTCTTGTGCAGGGGCGAAAATAGACATTTCTCTACGAGGTTCCATAACAGAATTCAAAGAAGTATTGATGATTGTTGTTCCATAAGCACCACGTCTAGGTAAAAGCATATTTTCTTTAACTAACATTTGCACAGCATTATGAATAGTTTTCATACTAACATTAAATTCTTTTGCTAATTCATCATGAGATGGCAATTTATCACCAATTTTGAAATTATCACAAATATATTGTTTCAAATCATCTCTAACTTTATTCACCAATGATGTTTCATTCGCATTAGCATTAAGTATAAACTCTATATTTTTTACTAATAAATCTTTTTTATTGTTATATTCCAAAACATCTTCTGTTATCAAAGTAGAAATTGCACCACGTACAGTGTTTAAAGTCATATTTATTTCTCTCGCCAATTGTCTTGATGGTGGCATAATATCACCAATTTTCATTTCGCTAGATTTAATAAAGTTTTTGATTTTTTCTTCTGCAATATCTTTTTTAGAGGTTCTTTTACGAATTTCTGATTCCATATCATTTCTATCTTTGATAATTGAACCAATACATTGTTTTGAGTAGATGTAGTCATTATCTTCTAACATTCTTAAAACATTTTGAATAGTTCCTAAACTAACACCTAATGCATAGGCAAGTTCTGCTTTTGTAGGTAACAAATATCCATAAGAAATTTTTTGTGTTTCTAAAGCCTTATCAATCCATGCCATTAACCAATTCGCAATAACTTGAGTTTTACCAACAGTTTTTACATCGGGCAAAGATTCTTTCAAATCTGCAATTTGAACGTGCTTTAATTCATTTTTTTTGTAATTTACATATTTCATTCGCTAACCTCTTTCACTTTGATTATGAAAAATTTATATTCATAGTGTACCATATATAAAAAAACAAACATACTATGTAAAGATGATTTTTACATTTATTTACAAGAAAAATAAAAAAAATAAATAAAACTAACATAAGTCATCAAATTTAGAACAACATTATACATAAATTGATTTTATTTACTTAATGCACTATCATTGATATATAACGTTCAAATGTCATATTATCAATGAATTGGAGTGATTGAATGAAAAAAATATGCATACTAACAGATAGAATTGATTTAACAAAAGTTTTATTAAATCATTTTAAAGACACTGACATAACAATCTTTTCAAACAAAATAGAAGAACTAGAAACAAATTTTGACCTTTCAATCGTAATAAACTACAAATATGACATTCCACAAAAATTATTCAATTCAAAGGTTATAAAAGTTCACCCATCGTTATTACCAGCATTTGCAAATAATACCGCAATAAAAGATGCCTATCTTGCAGGTGTAAAAGTAACAGGTGTAACAATCTGTGAGTTAAACAACAATAACACTTTTGGTAGAATAATCACACAATATCCAATTCTTATAGACAACTACACACATTACGACCAACTAGAAGAACAAATCAACGAACTAGAAAAAAAACTGTTACCACCAGTTGTAAAATCAATTTTGGAAGATAAAATATTTGATATTGTAGATTTCTTAAATGATACACCAGAACATAATTGTGGTGGTTGCGGTGGAAGTTGTAGTAATTGCAAAGGTTGTCACTAAAATATTTGACACATACAAGCATTACAAAATTAAATAAAAATGTTTATGATAAAATTAAATAAAAGAGGGAACATTATGGGAATTAATGAATATATTGAACATACACTACTAAAACAAGATGCTAAAAAAGAAGATTTTGAAAAATTATATCAAGAAGCAATTGATTATAAATTTTTCGGTGTATGTATTAACCCAGCATACGTAAAAGATGCTCACGAACATCTTAAAAATACAAATATAAAAATCGTTACTGTTATTGGTTTTCCTCTAGGTGCAACAACTACGGCAACAAAAGTTTTTGAAGCGAAAGAAGCAATCACAAATGGTGCTGATGAAATTGATATGGTTATCAATGTTTCTAAACTTAAAGATAAAGACTATGAATATGTTACAAACGACATCAAACAAGTTAAACTTGCTAGTCCAAATAATAATTTAAAAGTAATTATTGAAACAGATTTGTTAACAAAAGACGAAATCAAAAAAGCATGTGAACTATGTATTAAGGCAAAAGCAGATTTGGTAAAAACATCAACAGGATTTGTAAAAGGTGGTGTTGGTGCTAAAGTCGAAGACGTAAAACTTATGAGTGATATAGTAAAACCACACGGATTAAAAGTTAAAGCATCTGGTGGTATCAGAGATTATGAAAAAGCGATTGCACTAGTGAAAGCAGGAGCCGACAGACTTGGAGCAAGTGCTGGTGTTGCAATAGTATCAGAAGAAAAATAAGAAATGAGGTTATAAATGTTAAGAGCAGGTATCGTAGGATTACCAAATGTTGGAAAATCAACATTGTTCAATGCTTTGACATCATCAATGAATGCTCAAAGTGCAAACTATCCATTCTGCACAATTGAACCGAATGTTGGTGTTGTTACAGTTCCTGATGAAAGATTAGAAATTTTAGCAAAACTTTGTAAAACAAACCAGATTATACCAACAGCAATTGAATTTGTTGATATTGCGGGTTTAGTTAAGGGTGCAAGCAAAGGTGAAGGACTTGGAAACCAATTTTTACACAACATTAGAGAAGTTGATGCAATTATCCAAGTGGTAAGATGTTTTGATGACGAAAACACAGTTCACGTTGCAGGTAAAGTTGATCCTATCAGCGATATTGAAGTAATCAACACAGAACTTATCCTTGCTGACTTAGCATCAATCGAAAAAAGACAAGCAAGAATCTTAAAACAAGTAAAATCAGGTGACAAAGCAGCCGTTTTAGAAGATGGTGTTTTAAAGAAACTTACTGAATTACTTTCAGAAGGTTCTTTCATCAATCCTGAAAACTACTTTAACGAAGATGAACTAGAAGTAATCAAAATGATGAATCTAATGTCAGTTAAACCTGTTATTTATTGTGCGAACGTATCAGAAACAGATTTAAAAGACGGAAACAACTATACAAAACTTGTTGGTGAATATGCTTCAAAACACAATGCACAAATGGTTATCATTTCCGCAAAAATTGAAGAAGAACTTGTTGCACTTGGCAAAGATGAAGCAAAAGAATATTTAGCAGATTTAGGTGTTGAAGATAGCGGTATCGACAAAATGATTAAATCTGTATATAGCCTATTAAAACTTTTAACTTTCATCACTGCTGGTGAAAAAGAAGTTCGTGCATGGACTGTTAAAGAAGGTACAAAAGCACCTCAAGCAGCAGGCGTAATTCACACAGATTTTGAAAAAGGATTCATTAGAGCAGAAATAACACCATACAAAGATTTTGCTGAACTTGGTTCTTATGCTGCTTGTAAAGAAAAAGGTGTAACTAGATTAGAAGGTAAGGAATATGTAGTTCAAGATGGTGACCTTGTTCACTTCAGATTTGCTACATAGTTCAAAATCACATTTTAAGAAAATAGTAGGTTATTAAATATAACCTACTATTTTTTATTATACGCCTTTAAATTTACCTTTTAAAACCTATCTATATCTATAACTACCAACTTTACTACCACTCTTGTTATAACGTGTTACACCAGTTGATGTTGTTCTATATGAACCTGTTTTTTGACCATATTTGTTATAATGAGTTGTTACACCTGATGAATTTGTTCTATAAGAACCGGTCTTTGTTCCATACTTGTCATAAGTATTGTATCCACTCGAAGTTTTTCTTGCAGTACCTGTTTTGGTTCCATATTTATCATAAGTTGTGTAACCACTAGACGTTTTTCTAATTGTACCAGTTTTTGTGCCATACCTATCATAAGATGTTGTTGTTGACCCTTTTGTTCTATAAGAACCTACTTTTTGACCATACTTGTTGTATGAAGTCGTTGAAGAATATGCAAGTACTAAACTTGATGACATAACTAACAAAAATAACAATAACAATATTTTTTTCATAATTCACCTCACGTGAATTATATCACTTTTTTCACAAAACGATAAATAAAATGTAAAAATATATTCACAAAATTAAATAAACTAGCAAAAAATATATTTAGATTTTTTCAATAAACAGGATAATTTTTAAGGAGAAAACATGAATACAATCATTAGCACAAACAGAAATGTACAAAATTTTAACGGTAAACTTAACTTAAAAGGTAGCACTCCAACTTATTTAAGAGATGTTGTTGACTACAAAAACTATGTAGCAATAAACAAAAAGAAAGATTCTCCTGAATTTCAGAAAGATTTAAACCAATTTTTCAATACTTTAAAACTTATCAAAAATAATAGAAAAGAAAAAGAATTAGAAGTACGTGCATTTTGTAAAGGATTGCCAAGTATCACACCACTAAATTGGGAAATAGGTTATGGAGATTTCCATAAAACAAGAAAATATCAAGGAAAATGTGATCCAATAAAAAACACCATAAAATATGTGATAGAAATAGGTAAACAAGCATTTGGCGAAAAGAAATTAAAAAAACCAATTAGTGACTTAGAAAAACATAGAATTTCACAAGATATTATAAAAATGGATAATGAATATCGATTAGGATAAAATACAAATAAAAAGAGGAACTAAATTAGTTCCTCTTTTTTATCCAAGCCCAAAATTCATAATTTTACTTTTTATTGAATTATTCTTCATTTTGACTTGTTCAAAATATACTTTCTGATAATTAAACTTACGTTCTTTTTTATCATATTCACCATAATCAATTGTTTGAATAATCTCACCTGATGAATTTTTTACAATTCGTTTTGCAGAAATCGGATAAGATTTACCATTCTCATCTTTCTCGTCACCAAATTGAACATTATCCTCGATTGTTGCCCCTTGTAAATCTTCTTGTGGTGATGACTTTATTGAAAGTATATTATCCTTCATTGTAACATCTTCTGGTTTATACCATACTGCAATACCCGTATTTTCTGGTATATTATATGTTCCTGGAGATGCATCCGCATATACATTATACATCTGTATCCAATCATCAATCGGAGTATTAAATAAAGTATTACCACTTATCTTTTTAGCAAACTCTCTCGCAGTAGTTTCTGCTTCAAGTTCTTCTGCTTTGGAATTAATTTTATCAGTTTCCATTGTATGTCGCAATTCATGCAACAATGTCTGCAACAAATAATCAGGATTTAAATTGTTGATACTATCATGATTATCAATCAAAATAGAATCCGTTCCAGCATCATTTTTATTTGCTCTACCTGCAACTGCAGAATCCTTAATATCAACTAACTTTACATTACCACTTGCTACAAGTTCTTTTAATTTCGTTGCATATTTTTGAATAGTTTCATCATTTGGATTGTTTTGAGCATACTCTATAATTTTATCAACTGCTTGCTTTAAATTATTTTCAACAATTTGATTACTAACTGTCTTATCAGATTGTGGAGTTATATCTTTTGAGGCTTTTGTATAACTATCTCCAAAATATAAATCAGCGTAAAAATCATCTTGTTCGATTGATTTACGTATAAAACTTTCCAAATTAGGCTTTGCAACATCAATTTCATCTTGAGAAATAATACCATTTCTATTCGTATCAACGGCATTAAAAATACTTTTGGACATAAAATCTTGTCCAAAATCAGTTGTTCCGTCTTTCATCAATCCGGAATAATGAGTAAACATATTCTTGATTATCTGATTATCAATATTGTTATTCATAAAGCCTCTAATAAATTAAAGACTTTATAAAACTCCTAATTTCGAATACAATTCCCCACACATCATATCATATCATATCATATAGTGGATTATAACTGTATTTCAGCCATTTTACGAATTTTACAATATTTTACATTATTACTTACGTTTCTTAATATTATTTTCTAGTCAATGCAGAACTAACAATATTACGATATATATCATACTGCCTATGATATTCATTTTCTGCAGCATCACCGACTTTGAAAGCTTCTTGTTCTAACAAGTTGTTACGATAGCCATCATAACCTTTCTTTTTGTCTTTTTTATAACTTTTTATAGCATCATAATACTTATCAGCAGCTTTTTGTTTATTCTTTGATAATTGGATTGGTTTACCATTCAAAGAATTTTTATTTATTAATTCTTGAATTTTTTTGTCACTAGCACCCATTTTTTTCATAATATTTTGAGTCAATTTAATTAAAAACAATTCATTTTGTTTGCAATGTTTCAATTCATGATTTAAAACATTAACTAGACTAGAATTATTATACAATTTTCTTTCTTCAATAAATACTTTATCTAATTTTGTAGCACCATCAACATTTGGAGGCAATTTTTTCACGAATTTAATTTTTGGTTTACTAGTTTTAAAATTATTAGATTTAATTATATCCGGCAAAATTGCATTAAAGAAATCTTTGCCTTTCAAATTAAATTTATACAAATATGATAATCTGTTTAATTTATATTTTTCTGAACCAGTCAAACAGTTACTATCAATTTTCCCATCAACGATTTTTCCGTCAGCACCTGATGTGCAACCTATTTCTATATAATTCGCATCTTTGCCAACACCATATAATTCAATATGATTATGTTTCTTTATATCATCCTGTATTTCTGTTGTATCTTTTGACCTATTATAATTACCATAAGATACCATTTCAAACTTCTCAGTTTTTTGTAAATTTTTACCATTATAATAATTTCTATTCACAGTAACATAATCATTCAAATTATACTCACCAACCATTTTTGATGTAGTTTTAGAATCTTTATCATACGTTGTTCTTACTCTTTTGATTAAATTTCCATCATCATCTTTATAAGAAACAATTTTAGTTGATTTTTTGCCAAAATCACTTTCCACAAAAACTGTATCGACAGTTTTTGCACCATTTTTAATATTCTTCAAATCATAAAAAGGAACAGCAACACCTTTTTTAGAAGAAACTAACCTTGCACCACCTTTATTAAATTCAGGTAATTTCTTTTCTACAACGCCAATTTTAGAACCAAATGTTCTTATTGCTGAATTAATATTCATAAATATAACCTTTTGTAATTACACACCTATAAATTTACATAAGTATATTTATTTTCAATAATTGATTAAAAACACTAACTACTTAACATTATATTTACAATAACGGAAAGAAAAGTAAAAAATTTTAAGCAATAAAAAAGACGATAATCAAATTATCGTCTTTTTTATATGGGCCACAGTGGACTCGAACCACCGACCTCACCCTTATCAGAGATACATAAATCAATTTTAGAAAATGATTTTTCATTACTATACTTGCATTTTAGACAGTTTTGTAATGTTTGTGAAATTAAGTAAAATTACACAAAACTACATTCCACTACACAAATATTACACAAGAATATAAATCTATTTTGTGTTACCTCTTTACCATACAAAAATATTTATATGTAAAAATATCCGTAAAATTACACACAAATCATTTTATTATAAAATACAAAAAACAGAAGATAGCATGACATACAAACCTTCAAAACCTAAAAAAATATCAGATATTCAAATCAATTTTGCAGACTTGATTACACTTATTGGAAAATTTCATTCTGCATTGTCAAATTATAATGGGGCTTTGAGTCATTTAATTAATCCTCAAATTTTATTAGCACCTATGACAACAAAAGAATCTACTATGTCATCAAAAATAGAAGGGACTCAAGCAACTTTTACAGAAGTTTTGCAACATGATGCAGGGGAAAAATTTGATACATATAAGAGGCAAGAAATTCAAGAGGTATTAAATTATCGTTCTGCAATGTCTTACGCAACAGAACTTTTGAAAGAACGACCATTTATACACTTGAATATGGTAAGAGATATTCATAAGGTTTTATTGAGTGGTGTTAGTGGCGAAAATAAAGCAAGAGGCGAATTTAGAAAAACTCAAAATTGGATTGGTCCTAAAAATTCTACCATTGAAACTGCTTCATTTGTACCACCGGCACCGAATGAAATTATTGATTACCTAGATGAATAGGAAAAATTTATCAATTCTAATTTTGATGATTTGCTTATTCAACTGGCTATCGTACATGCTCAGTTTGAAATTATTCACCCATTTTTAGATGGTAATGGTAGATTAGGTCGTCTTTTAATACCTATATTTTTATATTCTAAGGAATATTTATCTCAACCTATATTTTATTTAAGTGAATATTTTGAAAGTCATAGAGAGGAATATTACTGCAATTTAAGGAATATTACCGCAGAAAATAATTGGCAAGACTGGATTAAATTTTTCTTAACAGCAATAATTGAACAGTCTAAAATTAACACAAGTAAAATTAACCAAATATTAGAACTCGCTGACAGAATGAAAAACATTATATTGGAAACAACAAAATCACAATATACATCTGCAATAATTGATAGTATTTTTGCAAAACCAATGTTTACAACTACAACATTTTTACAATCAACAAACATTTCAAATCGAAAAACTGCGATTTCAATATTACAAAAACTTGTAGAAAAAAATGTAATTCAATTAGTTAGAGAATCTAGTGGAAATAGAAGTAACTTATATGCATTTAAAGACTTGATGGATATTATTGAGAACTAACTGACATGAAAATATTTATTGCATAAGTGTAAGGAGTAATTATAATATTGCTTGATTTAGAATTGGTAAAAACAAATTATTCATCGTTTTGCATTACCCCTCAAAATAGGTGGACTTATATTTTATGTGATGATAACAGTTAAAAAAAAAATTGATAGTGAAGAACTACAAATTGACGAATTTTCAATTTATGATTTGTATTCAGAAGCAATACACAATAAAAAATCATCTGATAGTTCCTTTACGTTTTCCATAAGAACCTTCCGCAGCCATTACCAGATGACTAATTATAGTAGTTACGGTTTATTCGATTTTGTCAAGTATAGTATTACAAAACCGCAACAATAGTTAAATTGTGTTTGTTTTTAAATTGTTGTATGCTATTACAATAGTTTTTTCATTGACATCATTTTTTCTATATAATCATTTTGGGATTTATTTCCATTAAAAATATGTTCAATATTCCCGTCTTTATCTTTTAAAATTCGTTGGTTTTCATTCCCATTTTCATCATAATAATATTCAGTTGAAGAATTATCATTTTTGAATTTAACAAGATGCGTGTTTAAACCGTTTGTGTCTAACTCTAATATAGACGTTACATTACCGTCTTTGTCCTTTGTAATATGTTTTATTATATTTCCATCTTTATCATATTCATATTCCAAGGTTTTATAAATTTTTCCATTTGCATCTTTGTATAACGTTCCTGTAATTTCTCCAGATTCATTTTTAGAAAATTCTTCTGTACCATTAGCTTGTAAGAAATTTACAACCTCTTGTTTTATACAATTAATAGTATTTTGAACTTTTTTTTGTGCATAAGCAATGGCGGTATTAAAAGAATTGTTATTATCTTTTATCAATTCAAAATCTGATAGAAAATTACTTGTTTTTTTTATTTCACTATCGATATCAAATCCTTTTGCGATGGCAGTTTGTATTGTTGCATCTATTTTAATGCTATCTTGCAAAAGTTCTTGTTGCTCTTTTACGTCCAGAACTCCATCTTTAGCAAATATAGTAATTTTAGATGTGTCATTTTTGTTATCTTTTCCATTACTTTGTGCATTTACATCTTGGCGATGTTGAACATAAGATGTTTCGTCTACTCTCATTGTCATTGCTTGGCTCCTATACTCAATCCGATATATTTGTTCTATATATAATATATAAAACATATTATTAAAAAAAATTGTCTTTGGGGTATGAATGAATTTGTGAAAAAATTTGTAAAATCATATAAACTCTGTAATATTGGCAAAAGTCTGCGTTTACAATTTTTAATACTACTTTGTTTTTTTAGTTAAATCGCACAACCGCAAAAGCACTCCGCCCTGTCTTGAAATTGCTCCACACTCACAGAGTTTCGTACAAGTTGCTTTGCAACAATGTACTCAATCTGTTCGCTATCCGGACTTGTTAGTTTTCGTCCGTCCGCAAATTCGCTTAGTCACCTCGTGCTCGAACCACAGACCTCACTCTTATCAGGGATACATAAATCAATCGTAGAAAATGTTTTTTCTTAACTATACTTGCATTTTAGACTGTTTTGTAATGTTTGTAAAACTAAGTAAAATTACACAAGACCATAAAAATTACTCAAATTTAGACAATAAAAAAGAGGACTTAAATTCTGTCCTCTTTTTTATATGGGCCGCAGTGGACTCGAACCACCGACCTCACCCTTATCAGGGGTGCGCTCTAACCACCTGAGCTAGCAGCCC
>ERZ1034925.374-NODE-374-length-20940-cov-709.245918_pt1 | contig 20940 bp, 8 predicted proteins | sample MGYA00520687_ERZ1034925 | MGnify/ENA primary metagenome ERZ1034925 (study PRJEB33766, sample SAMN09781758) | gut metagenome | biome: gut microbiome | host: Homo sapiens | place: Madagascar | study: EMG produced TPA metagenomics assembly of the PRJNA485056 data... | reverse complement strand
CGACCGGCATCCACTTTCACCGTTTCACCGCCAGCCTGCGCGCCGGTAAGCGTGGTGTCCCGCCCGCTGATAATGGTCAGCTGTTTTCCAGCATCCACCGTGGTTTCTGTATGGGTGGTACCGTTGCCTTTTTCACTGCCCTTACCCTGGTTTGCGCTGGCTGACAGACTGAAACCAGGCCCTCCGGGCCCCACACCGATACCGACACCCACGCTGCCACCACTGGATGTGTTCTTTCCTTCCAGCTTTGACGTGTTTTCTGCTGATACCAGATTCACGTCACGGTTTGCCTGCAGCAGAACGTTGTTCCCGGCCTTTATCTGACTGCCCTGTATCGTCAGGTCACCATCCACGCCCTTCACGCCGGAGCCGGTGGCCTGAATACTGAGGTTATTACCTGCGGTCAGTGTACTGCCCTTCGCCACCGTCTGCTCTGACTGCTGTTCTGATTTCGAAGACTGGCTGCCGTAAGAGAGGCTGATACCCACGGTATTGTTATTCTCTTTCTGGTTGCCCTGGGCTTCTGCCAGTCGTCCGGCCTGCACGGCCTGAGCCCCCGAGAGCGCGGCCTTCACCCCCTGCAGGGCTTCAAGCCGGCTGTTTCCGGCAGATTTCGCCGCCTGTACGGTCTCCACCGTCGTGTTCAGGGCGCTGCCCGCTGTGCCGGACAGGGCAAGCGTCAGACCGGAGGTTTTCTGCTCCACCGTATGCGTCTGCACATGCCGGTCAGTGGCGGCGGTAATGCTGACCTCCTTACCGCTGAGCGCCATGTCCCTGCCGGCAATCAGGTCAGAGCTGTTGACGGTCAACCGGTTACCTGCCTGAAGGGAAACATCACCGTGAACACTCCCCACCGTGCTGCCTTTCTGCGTGGTATCTGTTGCGGTGTCCGTGACTTTCAGACTCTGGCTGCCCACGCTGAATCCCACACCTCCGGAGCTCATCAGCCCGGATTTTTTCTCCTGTTTCAGGTGTGTTTCACGGTTGCTTTCTGTCAGCGTTCCGATACTCAGGTTATTTCCGGCAGCCAGGGAGACACGGTTATCCCCGGCCACACTGCTGCCCGTGACGTTCAGATTATGTCCGGCGCCGATACTGACCGTATCCCCGTTCAGTTCACTGCCCGTCATGGTCCGGCGGTCAGTGACATCATGCGTGGTTGTGGTGGTTTTCGATAACATCCCGCTGCTGCCGGTCACTTTATGGTATTCATCCAGCGAGCGGGTATTCTGTGCACCGGTCAGCGTCACGTCATGACCCGCCATCAGGGCCAGGCCTTTCTGAGCTGACAGCGATGCCGCCTGTGACGTCATATCCCGTCCGGCGGTCAGCGTGACATCACCGTTACCGGCAAGCGTGCTGCCCGTACTCTGTGTGACGCCCTGCGACAGACGATTATTTTTGTCCCAGGTAATATTGTCCTGCGCGGATGTGGTCACTGTGGAAAGCGTCATATCCCTGCCCGCACTGAGTTGCGTCAGGCTGTCCTTACCCTGATTCACCACCGTTGCAGCCGTCAGATTCATATCCCGTCCGGCCTGCAGCACCAGTCTTCCCTGGTCGTTCTGCACATACACGCCGGCCACACTGTCGATACTGGTACGTTCAAAATGGTTCTGCCCGGCGTCGCGCTGTGCCGTACGGGTGGTGGTGGTCAGACTGATATCCCGTCCGGCCATCGCCAGCAGGCTGTCCGTAGCCTGCAGCAGCCCACCGGTACTGTTAATATCCGTCCGGGCCGTCAGGCTGACATTTGCTCCCTGAATGGTGCCGGCCTGGTTGTGAATGTTTTCTGCACTGAGCTGCACGGTCTGCTTCCCGGCCAGTTTACCGCTGTTAAACAGGCCACCATCCAGCTTCATCACCATGTCCCGACCCGCAATCAGCGCACCGGCACTGTTCACATCACCGGGTTTTACACGGGCATACACCTGAGGTACCTGAACCGTTTGCGTGCTGCCGTCCGGCAGTGTCACCGTGGTGTTAACCAGCCAGACAATATCACCGGTCAGTAACGCCATCTGCTCAGCAGTCAGCGCCACACCTGGTGTCAGGTTGTATTGCTTACCAAATGCAATACCCGCATCCATTAACGCCTTAAACTGCTCTTCATCATTACTGTATCCGTCCAGGTACCGTTGCCCGGTCAGAGCGACAACCTGCTCACGAATCAGACGCTGTTCGTAAAAACCATCCCCCAGGCGTTTGAGCATGTTATCCCCGTTCTGAGAAAACGCCTTCTGCATGTAATCACTGCCCAGCCACGTCTTCTGGTTCGTAAAACGCGGGTCCGTTTCAACCAGATATGGCACATTCACTGCCGGATTTGTTTTAAACAGGCTGCTGTCCGGCAGACGGGTATCCGGCCCGGCAACATGGATACTGCCCTGAGGTGCGCTGACTTCAAACTGCTGCCCCGGCAACAGAATGACCGGTTCACCGGCAGACACCACCGGGCGAAGCGGTATCCGGTCAGTACCGGCTACTGTCGCATCCACATTTCCGGTCAGTCCTGTCTGTACATCCGTTCCCTGTGGCTTCAGGGGAGAAAGCGTGACCTGGCTGCCCTGAACCTGCCCGTGGCTGGTGAGCTCTCCCGGCTTCAGCTTGATGGTCTGAATGGCAGTGGGCGGCTCGTAAGGGGAAATGCTTTCTCCCTGTTTGTCCGTCCCTTTCTTTTTGATGCGGTAGTAATATGTTGATGTGCCTTTGTCAGTAACATGTTGCTCTCCGCTGACACTGACGTTTTCCACGTTTCCTGACGGAATGGTCAGTTTACCGCCTGCAACAACCTGACTCTTATCATTAAGCAGTTTGTCTGCCACAATCGTCATGCCGGCACCGGACAGTATTTTCCCCGGGTCGGAGTCTTTTACCCGGGTTTCCTCCACGGTACGGGTGTAATCATACTGCGTGAATTTATCTCTGGCGCCTTCCGGTGTATGCAGTTTTTTCAGTGAGTTACTGGAATCGTTATCCACATAAACGCCCGGTTCACCGGCGCTCCAGCGTTTATCTGAGCCGCTGAGCTGATACTCAGTCACCTTTTCCGTGGAAACCACCACGCGTTCCGTGGTGAAATGGTCATTGACGTTATTGATTTGTCCGGCACTCAGTGCCAGATATCCGGCGGCTTCAATAGTGGCACTGTGATTATTCAGTATACCGGCTTTACCTGTGGCGGTGCCATTCGCATCCAGCGTGCCACCGATATGCATATCACCTGCACTGTAAATCAGGCTGTGCGTCCGGTTATTCAGGGTCTGTACCCCCAGGTCCACACGCTCACGCCCGGCCAGTGTCGCCGCCACGCCATTTTCATCCAGATTATTCAATGTGGCAGCGCTGACACCAACAGCATCGCCGTAGATTCGCCCGGTACCGGAATTCGTCAGGGTGTTCGCCTGAAGACGCGTATATTTCCCGTCAATCAGCCCACGGTTCAGCAGTGTGTCCGTCACGTTAAGCCAGGTCTGCCCGGCACTGATTTCACCTTTCTCTGTGTTTTCAAGGCGGATGCTGTTCAGGTCAAGCCGGCTGCCTGCCAGCAGGCTGCCGGTATTAGAGACATCGCCATTAACGGAAAGCGTAAGGTTTCCGTTCGCAATAGTCTGACCACTGTTGCTGAACGTTGTGTTACTTTTCAGCGTCATATCGCCCAGCGAAAGCAGTTTCCCGTCACCACCGAGCTGACCGGCATCCACAGATACTGACTGCCCGGCCTTAACCACGCCGTCACGGTTCGAAAACGCCAGCTGACGGCCACTGACAGACAATGTCGCGCCGGAAGAGAGCACGCCATCATTATTACTGAGCGTCCTGTCTGCCATAACCGTAAGCGCCCTGTCTGCCAGAATACTGCCCTCCTGGTTATCAAGGTCCTGCGTCGTGATGTGTATTGTCTGCGCTTCCAGCCCCTGGCCGGTATTCTGCGTGTGGCGATTGATAAACTGCAGGGCGTTCAGCGTAATGGCAGAACCACTGCGAATCAGACCAGAGACGTTGTCCACAACGCCCCGTACACTGTCGAACAGAATGTCGCCCACAGACTGTATCTGTCCGTGGCTGTTCTGCAGGCCTCCCGTATGCAGACGGAGTTCACCTTCACTGACCAGCCGGCCACCCTCACGGTTATCCAGCGAGGTGGTGCTCAGGTCAGCTGTCGTTTTCGCCCCCACGGTCCCGCTCCGGTTATCCATTGCTCCGGTACTGACAGTCAGTTCCTGCAGGCTGTTCAGCGTACCGCCTCTGTTATCCAGCGTCTGGCCTGCGGTATTAATGCTGATGCCTTTCCCCTGAATAAGACCGGACTGATTGTTCAGCGCCTGGCTGTTCCAGCCGAGCAGACCGTTTGCCACCACCTGACCGGATGTATTGTTAACCACGCCTGCAGTCAGGGACAGAGCATCTCCCGACAAAAGCACACCGGCAGTGCTGTCCAGTGTGCCGGCATTCAGCGTCATCGGCCCCTGACTGATAACCCCGCCCCGGTCACCACTGTTACGGTTACTCAGTGTGTCAGCACGGAGATTCAGTGTGGCACCGCTCTGTATCAGACCACCTGCATCATTGCTGATATCCGTCGAGGAAAGGGTCAGTGACTGCTGTGCCACCAGTTTGCCACCCTGATTATCAGAGCGTGTGACATCCAGCCTGCTGTTACCGTTGCTGACCACCGTCCCCTGCTGATTTTCCAGCACATTCAGGTGCGCATTCAGGTCTCTGCCGGCGGCAAGCGTCCCTTCCTGATTACTGACATCGCCACCACTCAGCAACATATCCGTCCCGGCCTTCAGTGCGCCTTTCTGGTTCATCAGCGTACCTGACGATATCTGTAATGACGCCTGACTCCCCAGCACGCCCTGACGGTTATCGAGCGTTCTGGCGTTCAGGGTCATATCCTTCTGACCCGCCATAAATCCCTGCTGATTATTCAGCATACCGGCCCGTACTGTCAGGGTACCGGCGCTGCTGATACCACCCCGTGTTTTCGTGTTCCGGTTACTGAGTACCCCGTCCTGTACATCCAGCGTCATGTCACTGCCGGACTGAATCAGACCATCATCAGAGACCAGTTCGCTGCCTGACACAGACAGCGTTTTCTGTGAAAGCAGTCTGCCGGACGTATTATCCAGCGCACCATCCAGCGTCACAGACAGCCCGTCAGCCACTACCGTACCCTGGTGGTTATTCAGATTCCCTGCCGAAATATCCAGCCTGCCGGCGGACTCCATTCGTCCCTCAGTATTGCTGACAGCCTGCTGTGTTTTTATCCTGCCCGTTCCGGCAGCAGCTGAAATCAGTCCGTTGTCGTTATTCAGCGCCTGTGTATTAATCAGGATGTCACGGCTGGCAATCAGACTTCCCTGCTGGTTATCCACGGCGCCGGTTGTCCTCACCTGCAGACTGCCTGACTGCGCCGCCTGCACTTTCCCCCTGCGATTATCAAGGCTCAGTGCATCCAGGCGCACCGCGCCATTTGCCGCAAGCAGCCCTTCCCGGTTATCCACACCTCCCGGCAGGTTCAGTGAAAAATCCCCTGTTCCCGTCTGAATCAGACTGCCTTTACGATTTGACAGGCTCTGTGCTGATATCTGCAGTGTGTCGGCATTTATCGTGCCACCATTATTGCTGAACTGCCCGGCAGTCCGGGCGGAAAGCGTACCGGCACTCAGTTGCGCATTCTGTGTGGACAGATTTCCACTGCCTGCATCCAGCCCGGTATGTTGTCCCTGTATCCGGCTGTTGCTTAAATCCAGCCCCTGCCCCTTCAGTTGCATGTCCCCACCGGACAGAACCTGTCCGTGTGCCGCCAGTTCGCCGGTGGTACTGACAGTCAGGTTGCCCGCTGCCGCCAGACGTCCGTCATCTTTCACCCCGGCGGCCAGCAGACTCCGCTCACCGCCGGTCAGACGCGCTGTCTGAATCCGGGTGTTGTGACGTGATGCCACAGAACCTGTATGGGTGAATACACCATTACTCTGTATCTGCGTATCCTGCCCCGCATAAACAGAACCACTGTTATGCAGCTCCCGGGTTGTCGCCAGATGCACATCCGTTTTCGCACTGATACTGCCACTGTTTTCAATACGTCCGTCAGCCGTCAGGGTAACCGCCCCTGCCTGCGCACCAATATGACCGGCGTTACGAACACCCACCCCCGTTTCCGTACCGACAAGGCGAATTTTCCCGGCATACATTCCGCCAAGACTGGCCACATCCAGTGCCATCTGAGGCTGTGAAGAGACATCTCCGGTCTTTTTCTCAATCTGCCCGTGCGCGATATCCACATTGTTACGTCCTGTGGTCACTTTCAGGTCCTGCGCCCAGATACCCGCATTAATCTTAACAGACCGGGCAATGATATCGGTATAATCCGTGCGCGAGGCATCCATCCCTTTGCCCGTAATCTGAATCTCACCACGTTCAACACTGAATCCGGTCAGACTGCCGTTTTTCATCTGAGGCTGCCCCGTGGTCAGCGTGGCCCGGTTCGCATTAATAAAACCGCACCCGTCGCAACTGATGCCGGCCGGGTTCGCAATCACCACCTGCGCCTTTTTCCCGGCAACCTCAACAAAACCGTTCAGCTGGCTGGGATTGCGACTGTTCACTTCATTAAGAATGATTCTGGCCTCTCCCTTCGCCAGCCACGGGTTCCCGGCCACCATGCCACCCAGCTGAGTCTGCACATTGTTATGGGCATTATTCAGAATGACACCCTTGTTACCGACGTCGAACTGGCTGTATGTGTTATGTGAAACCCCACCGGCAGAAGGCGTCTGAATATTCACCTGCGGAATGCCGCTGGCCGTCTGCGTAATCGTGGGCTGCTGATGCCCCGGTGCGCCATGGTCTGCGACAATGCCTGCAGCACTGACAGAATGCACCATCCCCGAGGCCAGCCACAGGGAGAATGCAAGCGGTGTGACACGGCAGATACGTTGCCTGCGTGGATATCCTGTACGGGAGGAGGATGATGCACCGGCGCGACCGGAACGGGCAATATCTGCCACCACCATCAGCATTCCCCGGGCTTTGTTAAAAATAATGCGGTAACAATTTCTGTTCATTCTGATAAACCTGACTTATCTCTCCGGCACATCCACAGCAAGCGGGTGCTGCACACGCCACTGTCGCGCCTCTTCACGACTGACCTGCGCACCACTAAAATTCATCACCCGTAACCCGGTTTCATGTCCCCGGTGATATAACGAACGCCAGCACTGACGGGGAAAAATATCCTGCCGGACAAGACGGCTCATATCCGGGGTATGCCCGAAAGGGGCAACCCAGTCACAGACCCACATCCGGTCGCCACTGTTCCAGTCCGACTGAGGCATGAGAATTGCCGGCTGCGTAAGATAACGCGCCTCTGCCTCCGGGCTGAGCCAGGCCTGGCTCATGAAGAAAACCGGTCGCCCCTGCTCTGTTGCCACCACATACTGTCGGTGCTTAATCACCGGCAGCAGCAGGTCCGGCAGGGTATGCAGTGGCGCATCACGATGCAGGGGGGAGTGCATCCACAACCAGACGGCCGCCCCCAGGACTTCCGCCTCATTGACTGGCTCACCGGAATACAGGGGACTCAGAACGTCATATTTCCCGTTACGCATGAAACTTTCTCAGAAATCCCGGAACAGATTAAAACCGGCTGTCACATCACTCGTCATAAAACCCGCCGGCTTTGAAAACGGACGACCGATGAAAACGTCATAATCCGTACTGAACAGTTGCCCCCTCAGCCCCACAACACCACCGGCCAGATGACGTCCCACAAGGTATTCACTGCCGGCTCCCCCCACCTCGCCGTAATCCATTCCCAGATATAACTCCTGCTCCGGCAGTGGCGTACGCCAGGCCAGGTCGTTGCGGATATACCAGCCGTTACTGGCATTCAGCGTTCGCTCCCCGTCAAAACCACGAACCGTCCAGCGGTTACCGATGGCAAACTGTTCCTGTGGGGTCAGCGGGGTATTGCTCAGCTGGCGCTGATACCGGAAGGAATAACTGAAGGGCTGCCCTGCCAGTGTAAAGGGCAGATTAAAGGACGCATTCATCTGCAGGATCTTACTGAGCGCCGTTGCCTCACCGAAGATTTCCTCCGGTGCCGGCTGTGCACCAAACCAGCGGGTTCCCCGTTGCCAACTGACACCAGCATCCAGTGTGGCCTGAGAAATATAATGACGGTGCTGCAGCCCAAGTCGCCAGGCCGCTGTCTGCCGGCGCTGCACCTGGATTTCCGTATCATTAATGTAGTTACGCGACCTGCGGGCCTGAACATCGTAAGTCAGCACCGTTTTCTGCGTCCCGTTACGGTGCAGTACCCGGCTCAGCTGCATGCCCAGATTCTGACTCTCGCCACTGTACTGGTAATCCTCAACCGCACCAGCTACCGTCTGATGGTAATCGTAATCACTGGCGGTGACGGAAAACTGCCAGTAACCGAAAGGCACAGAGTAATGGGCCGTGTAGTTTTTACTGCCCTTACCCCCGTAGTGTGGAAAATTATGGGTGGCAGAAACATACAGCAGGTCACTCAGGGAAAAAGGATTATCCAGAGAAAATGTTATACCACCGAGATAACGCCCTGTGCTGCTGGTACCTGAATCATCAAGCGAAAACCCCAGTCGCCAGTATTTGTCCTGTTTGCGGGTAATAAGAATGTCACTTTCCCCTGGCTGCTCTCCGGGTACAATTTCCATATCAGCCTGCACACCCGGCAGTCGTTGCATATTCTCCAGCCCCTGTTCAATGTCCCGTAAATCCAGCAGAGAACCTTCGTGTGCCGGGAATGAGGAATACAACTGAATATAGTCATCACTGTCCGGTGTCAGACGCACATGTCGCACAACACCGGGAATAACAACCAGCCGGAGGATACCGCTTTTTAAATCCTGCGAAGGTGCCAGAACACGGGTGGTGACATAACCATGATCGACCAGACGGTTCTGCAATGTACTCATCAGCAGATTAATTCCTTTCGCCCCCAGGCAATGCCCGACCGCCCCGTTGGCGATTTTTTGTAAAGGCAACCAGTGTGGTAACGCATCAGCCCCCTCCAGTTCCGTCTGTTTAATCTGAAAACAGGGCGTTTCAACAGGAAAATTAATCTTATGGGCAAAAGAGCCTGGTGCAGAAAGGCGAACATCAGGAGCTGAAGGCGTCAGTTGTTGCTCAAGTGCTTCCTGACGCTGCTGCTGAATGATAAATGCTTCATCTCCGCTACGCCGGACATCCGCTGCCTGAAGAGATAAAGGCGATAATAAAACAGACATCAGTGTCAGTGACAGCAAGGACGGACAGCGCCGGGATAAGCTTTGTTCCTCAACCCTCTCGTTCCTGCAACATAATTTTCCAGTCAAACGAAAAACCTTTTATTCATGCCATACCAACAATCACCAGCCTCCTGACGATACCTCCCACCATGTTTTGCGATGGCACGCTACCGCCCTTCCGGTATTTACCCGCATCAACCGGTACCAGAATGCTGAGTAATAAATCTGCCAATTTTTAGCTGACTTATTTTTGATCATTATAGAATAATGATCTGAACTACAGCAATATTACAGATTTATCGATCGATATAACACAAATGAACAGTTCTTTATTCTGCTACATATCGCAAAAACAGCGCATTGCAAAATTTATAACCATAATTAATGGAAAAGCGCAGAAAATTATTCCACTGAATGCTTTTAATACAGTTGGTTAGCTTAAAAAATAGCAATTTTTGATTTCAGTCATTGAAAATTGTAATGCGTGACGATTCAACAGCATTTAAGTGAGTTTCAGGATATGGGAAGGAAATGAAAGGAGGAGCGCAATAAAATACACAGGAAGAAGGGGAAAATGTTTCGTAAAAACAGAAAATTAACAGCGCACATCAGGAAACTCAGTCTCCTGATTCAGTGCTACCACATGAAAATTTAGTTAACTTTTACCGTACTAAAATTTATGTCAGAAGATGTTCCATTACCGAAAGTCAATCAGCGATACAAAGACGATCATGGTGCGCTTGTCACCGTGACCAGTGTTGAGGAAACCCGGGTGGTGTTTATGCGGGACGGCTATCCGCATCCCTGCATGCGACCGATGTACAACTTTCTGGGAAAATTCAAACCCGAACCCCGGGAAGAAACAGAATAAAACGAAATCCCTGCCGGCAATCACACTGCCTGATGGCAGCATAATCCACTTATTAATTCTCATCCCCGGAGACAAGCCCTGAAAACCACTCCGGGTGTTCATTGTATGCCGTGTTCAGCGCATCCCAGGAAACGTTGATATAAAAGCTGTCCTGCAATTTGCGGGTAACCACCTCTACCACCCGGTTCCGGTTATCCGCCAGTCCGGCATAACCTCTCTCTGCCAGCCACTCATTCAGTTCATGTTCCAGAGACAGATTGATAATATCGTAATCGGACCTTGCCATTCCCGTTTCCTTAGCACATGTTTTCAGGCACGGATGTAAAGTATAAAAAGTGATAACCTGCAGCTGTCAAGAAAAACTCCGCCTCTCGTGCCAGAATCAGATATGATGCATAAAATATCTTTTACATTCAGAATAATCATACACTCACTGCCCGGATTTATATGTTTAAATACCACAATTTCCGGACATTTTTAATTACCCCACCTGAAACATCAGGACTTTATATAAAAACAAAATCCGGATCACAAAAAACCATAATACAGGAGAATAAAAACACACATTTTCCAGAAAAATCTCAAAAAACATAGCAAACCGAACGATACTTATCTGAAGAACGCAAATTATTATGGCTGGCGAAATTTTTACATCAATACATAACAACTACAGGCACAGAATACCTGCTGGTGTATCTGATCTTGTCGAACAACCTCTTTATATAATAGTAGCAACATGGGCGATGAGAACTAATACGTTACTAACAACGGAAGAAGTATCCCGTGAATTTTTACTCACTCAGCAACGCGCTACCGACATAATCCATTACATTCACAACGAAGGTTCTAAACATATTACTAGCGAACGTATAACACTAATAAAAAACACGCCCAAAAGAACAAGATATCGTGCGCTAAAAATTATTAATGTAACTCCACTACCAAAGCAATTATTAAAAAACATCCGAAGCACATTCACTTCAGTTGAAAGACAAAAGTCAGAGAGACTAAGCAAAGAGGATTTCATAAAAAACCGGGATAAACTTGACACAATCAGAAAATGGATGTGCATCAGAAAAGTCGGAGAAAAATATTCTGATATTTCAGAGTATTTATAAACAACAATCACCAGTATTTTTCCTGACAACAATAACCATAATACATAACTTATAAACCAGGGAAAACAAAACCAGAGAGGACTTCATTCCTCTCCGGAGCTGAATGATTCTTGCTGTATGCCATAATCATATACAGTACAACCATAACATGCCATCACACTTGTCTCTTGCAGGCACTTCACCCTCCCGACAGAGGACTGTTAATTATTTAACGGCATAAAGTTTCAACAGCAAGCCAGCAAATCTGAATGATTACAGATGCTGGCCTGCTGAATCTCCCTTCTGGAAATCGTCAGAATCTAGTGATTACTTACTTTGTTCTGGTTTCTCTTCATTCTTATTGTGCACTTCCACTTTGGGTAATTTATTAAAAACCAGATTTTCTTTTTCAACCAGAGTCATGACTTCTTTGGTGATATCAGCTGACTCGTTATGCGCAAGCACAACACCTGAAGACAATACGGCAATATTTTTAGGATTGTCTTTTCTCCATGTACCTATGGCATTATCTATCGCACGGGATAACACCATTTTTGCGCTATTTTCCTCAATAACATATTGTCGTTCCAGTTTTTGTCTGGCATCAAGAAGCAGCGCCTCTTTATTCGCGTTATCTGCGAATGCTTTTTGCGCATCCTCATATCCTTTTTCAAGAATACTCTTAACCTCATTCAGATGCTTTCTGGCCATGTCTCCGGCGGCAGATTGATTATAAATAGCATCGATATTAACAACTGCAATTTCTTTTGACTTTTTCATATAAAAAACACCAGTAAGTACAATCAGCAACAGCAGCACTACTGCATTAACAACAGAAAATTTCATTACAGAACTCATTATGACAACCCTGAGGTGGCAGGAGGTCCCCTCCTGCCACTTTGTGATTAGAATATATATTTAATACCCAGCATTGCCTGGGCATCACTGTACCCTTTATCGCCAGCCTGAACACCAACATTGCCCCAGACATTCAGGTTATCTGACAATTTACCCTGAACACCCGTTTTGACTTCAGCAATATTTGTAGCTCCGTCCTGACTGAGTGCCGTATTATCCATTTTGACACCCCAGCTCCGTGTATTATGGATCCAGTTAACTTCCACAAATGGCTCAAACTGATGCGCCTTATTATCATCAGACGCACTCTTACCTTTCAGGTAAGTTCTGACGCCCAGACGACTCTGGATATTACCGTCTCCGCTGAGCTGAACTTTCGTGCCATTCTTCTCCGTATGCTCACTGGCTCTTACATTCATCCACGTGATCTGGGACTGCGGCTGAATATACCAGTCATAGTGGCTACCCTGGCTACCGGTAAATTCGCCGGCTTTAAAGGTATAACCCGCTTCCACTGAACCGGTAAATCCACGGGATTTCCAGGACTCCGCAGCCAGTTTTTCACCATTAACGGTATTATTAAACCATCCGTACTGGATCCAGGTATCGACATAAGCCCCGTTGTCATTACCGTCATTCTGCTGCCACGTTCCGTATAAACCGGTGCTGTATCCATTGATCGCACCTTTAGATTTATATCCCGAAAGCGAGGATGTCGTGGAACTCTTCTCATTTCCATAACCGGCCATAATCCCCAGTTGCAGACGGTCCTGACCGTCAGTCCATTGCGCAATGCTGCCACCCAGTTGCACAACATAACGGTTACTTTGCGTATTCAGCTGTGAGCTGCTGTCCTTCCAGCGATTATGACCGCCGATATGACGCATCCACATACTTGTTGCTTTCTTCTCACCAGTAAACACATCGGTATAGTAAGTTTCCCCCTCACGATCGTGCATTCTGATGTTGAACAGCGTGTTGGCTGCCGCTATGTTCGCAATATAAGAGCCCGCTTCCGGACGATAGACCTTCTGTACAGGTTTATCCGGCGTGGGGTGTGGCTGTGGCTGCGGTTGTGGCTGCGGCTGCGGTTGTGGTTCTGGCGGCAATTCAGAACGCAGATACCAGTTACCGTCAGTACCACCCGCATTACCTTTATGCAGGAAATATTCCCACGCCCCTGCCACCGCACGGTTCTGCAGTCTGAAGTTACCGTCAGACTGCCCACCGACATGCACAATCTCAATGCCGTCAGCGGTCTGAGCCCCCTGGCCCCGGACATTATTCACCACCACGCCGGTATCACCGGAGGTGTTACCCGTGACAATCAGTTTGTCAGTGGCAGAAGTATCATCCCCCAGCACGGTATTGATAATTAACGTACCGCCACCGGTGTAATCGCCATTTACGGTCAGGGTATTTCCTGTCTTACCACCGGCCAGACGAATGACGCCGGTATTGGTCAGTGAACCAACCGTAAAATTGCTCGCCTCTGCCGTTTCATAACCAGAGAGAGCATTCAGTGATGCCAGTGTTCCCTGGTTATTAACCTGACCCGAAACGGTCCCCAGCCCACTCAGTGTGCCGCCATTAAGAACATGAATGTTTTTGGATCCTGACAACGTCGCGCCAGCGGCACGGGTGACTGAATCATCACCGACAATCAGAACGCCATTCTCAACCGTGGTATCACCGGTATAAGTCAGCTCATGATTAATGATCAGATTACCCGCCCCCTGTTTCACCAGAGCGCCGGAGCCAGTAATATCATTCTTCAGTAACCAGTTTCCACTGGCGGTAAGCCAGGTGACACCATCACTGTCAATCAGCCCGGTGCCCAGGTGTTTTTCATCTGAAGCCCGCAGAGCAGCATCTTTCTGCACACGGAATTCACCGCTGAAATTACTGTTATCCCCGGAAAGCGTCAGATCAGTGGTGTTCAGTATACCCACTGAACCTTCTCCGGACAGCGATTTACTCAGGTTACTGCTGACTCCGCTACCGTCGGCGATATCAATCGCCAGGCGATCATTAAGGCTTTCAAAGCTGATGGAGCCCTGGCTTCCCAGCCCCTGTGCGCCGTTCATTTCAACCAGCGCCCCCTGGGTAAGGCTGGCATTACCGGTAAACCCGATATTGGTGCCATGTACCGTCAGATTGCTGCCCGTGACAGCCAGCGTACCGTCTCCGGTCAGCACATTGTTTTCAATGATGCCACCATTATCATCGCCCGGCTGACGCTGCGTGCCGCTGACCGTTAGCACACTACCGCTATCAAGCTGAATGTGCGATCCCATTTCTGTCTGCAGTGCACCGACAGTCTGGCTGTATCCGTTTGTTCTGAAGACGGCATTGCTGGCGACGTTCAGATTACCTGTTGCGCCAAGAACATTGTCATTTGCCATCTGTAATGTGCCGCTGCGCACCAGCGTATCCCCGGTATAGTTATTACCGCCGTTAGACAGTGTGACAACCTGCCCCGCAGCTTCGATGGCCAGATCCCCTGCCCCCGTTAACTGTGCGCCAAGATCTGTCTGCAGTCCCTGGGCATTCGCTCTCGGTGCCAGCACCAGCGCTTTATCACCGGTCCCCTGTAAATCCAGCGACTTCAGCCCATAGCCTATGTACAGTCCGTCACCTTTAATACCGTCGGAGCTTCCCAGCAGCTTATAGTCATAATTTCCCTGAGCTACAACTTCACCGCCCTGAGTGACATCAAACGTCTGACTGTGAGAAATAGCCTGCCCGTTTTCATCCACCAGTTGCAGTTGCCCGCCAGTACCGGTGACGGTACCCGCTGCATTCACCAGTGTGACCAGGGTCTGCGCATCATCCTGCTCCAGCAAATTCTTACGGGTATCAACAGCCGGAATATCATTAATCACTTCATCTGGCATGGTGACCTGAATTGTGCCTTTCCCCCGGATATCCAGCGTACCTGCAGCAGAGGTTTCAATACTGTTGCTGGCAATGGTATCGCCTGGCATAACGGAACCAAAAATCAGCGTTCCGCCATTGAACCCAAGACCGCCAATCTGCTGAACACCGGAGCCAACCGTTGTGATATTCCCGGTTTCAGACATCAGCATTGCATGGGTTAACCCGCTCGTATTCAGCCCTTCCAGAGCAAAGCTACTGGTACCCAGCTTCAGAGTTCCGGCAAATTGATCCCCGACGTTATGGCTGAATTCAAAAGCAGATGTGTCGGCATCAAGACGGGCAGACAGTGTTCCTTTGCCTGTTAACAGTGGATCAAAGGTAAAGTTGCCTGCAACTGCAGGAATAATGGCCAGTTCGCTGCCCGATTCAATATCGACGGACCCCGGGCCGGTCCCCCCATCGGTCAGCACAAGAGCTTCCTTCAGAGTGACAAGTGAACTGTTCTTCAGCCCGACATGTTCAAAATTCTGTAGTTTTACAACAGAATCCAGCGTATGAATGGCGTTATCAAAAATCAGGGAATCAGAATCTCCCTGCCCGCCATCCAGCAGGTTCCAGGTTGCCCCTTCACCTTTAATGGTGAAGGTGTTCTTCCCGGTACCGGCAGTAACCTGATCAACATGAGCCTTACCATTGAGTGTTACATTATTATTGCCATTTCCTGCAGTCACTTCTCCTGTCAGTGTGCTGCCATCATCAAATAAAAATGTATTGTTACCCTCTTTTGCACTGACGGTTCCGGTAATACTGCCTTTATTGGTGAATGTGTTATCACCGCCGTTCAGAGCCACAACCCCCTGAATTTCAGCACCGCTGTCATTCAGTACGGTGGTATTCACAGCGTCATCAAACGCCATTGCAGTCCCGGTGGCGGACGCAGCTTTAATCTGACCTTTATTGGTAAAGGACTGTGCTTTTGAAGCATCCACTACGGCATGACTCAGAGAAGCAGAGATGAGATTACCGCTCTGAACCACTTCACTGGCTGCATTGTTAACCACCAGAGCAGAGCCGCCATCGGCCTGTGTAACATTGACACTTGCACCGCTTTTCACGACAGCACCATCTTTAGTGTTGACGAAAATACCCGTGCCGTCCGTACCCTTCAGGTTAATGACCAATCCAGCGGAGTCAGACATATCCAGGTTATTATCGGTTTCACTTCCGTCAGCTTTCTGGAACGCCAGTGCAATTCCACTGCCGTCTACATTAATAGTGCCGCTGTTGGTCTTGGCCAGGGAGGCGGAAGTACGTACACCAATGCCATCAGCCACATTAATTTCAGTCGTATTGGTTAACTGAATGCCTTCAATTTCTGCGCGGTTCTCAATCCCGTGACCGACCGCACCGGCAGCATTAACATTGATTTTCGCACCATCAATAACCAGCCCCACAGCCCCTGTATCCAGCAGGATGCCATGCGCATTTTTCTGACCTTCGATCGTACCCAGGCCACTCCCTGCCAGGTTCAGTGACGCGCCCGCCCCCAGTTTAATGGCAGCCTCACCATCCACAGCGACGATATCCCCTCCTGTGCTGGTAATCTGAGACTGTGCGCCTTCAACAAATAATGCAACGCCATTGACCGCAATACGGCTTCCTGTATTTTCAAAGCGGCCGTTATCAACCCAGACGCCGATATTATCGGTACCGGCAGTGAAATCAATGTTGCCGCTGTTAATCAACAGTCCCTGATTACGCGTAATAAAGCCCTTGGCATTATTCAGCGGCGAAGAGATATCTGCCTCATTGGTAATAACCGAGCCAGTATTCGTTTGCGTAATACTGCCATCCAGAGCGTATTCATTTCCGTCAACTTCCGCGACAACAGCGCCATCCCCTACAAGGTTAACTGATACCCCCTGTTTCAGCGTCGCTGTCGCCCCACCAGTTACATATAATCCCTGAGCCTGAGCCCCCAGGATCTGGAAATCACTGCCAGCCTCAGCCAGGACATTGCTCCCTTTCCCTGTGGCCCAGATACCACGACTGCCTGTACCGGAGGTTTTCATCAGCAGAGAGCCGGCCTGTTTTGCCCCATCTTCAATACGGAAAAGTACAGAACGTTCCCCACTGGCATCCAGCAGGGTTCCTGGTGCAATATTCGTTTTAATGGTTGCACCATCTCCGATAATACGAAAAGCAATCTGATCGGTAATACCGGAACCGTTAGCTGCAAATTGCGGTATTGCAGAGCCAACAAGATTCACCGTTCCCTGCTCACTGGCCTGAACACCAATCGCTCCCTGTCCCTCCAGGGATATCGTCCCCGCAGTCATATTGACGGTTGTTTTAGCACCAGAAGCTTTAATCCCCGTCGTACGGTTAGCATTATCTCCGCTCTTAAGAACAAGATTACCCGTGTTATTAATTGTCGTGGTTTCCTGTACCGCACTGGCAATTAATCCCACACCGCCATCCTGTACGGTAATATTTCCGCTGTTGGTTCCAACAGCGCCTTCCTCAACCCGGACGCCCACTGTATTCTTTCCGGTAAAGATGATATTACCGGTATTGTCAAGTGTGGCGCCATTACGGGCGATATACCCGGTCACTTTATCCTGGGTGGAACTTAACTGAGCCCCCGCCGTTAATAGTGTGGTCTTGTCCTTCGGATTAATGAGGTTGCCGGAAATATCATAGCCATTGCCATCCGCAATACCGGCTATCGCACTGGCATTATCCATCTTGATAATGGCATTACTTTCAATTGTGCCCTGCGCTCCCCCTTCAATTAAAGTCGCTGTAGCCCCCTCCCCCGTCAGGTTGATGGTCATTCCTCCTGACGTTACTGTCGAGGCCACTCCGCCATCCGATTTCCCCGTGGCAATAAGTGCATAAGAGTTCTTACCAGACGCCGTAAGTGCAGAAGAAGCTCCCGCAGTTCCCTGGAATGTCGCACCGCTGGCAATACGGAATAATGTTGAGTTTTCAGTGGACACATCCATAACACCGCTTCCGGTATTATGAATGGCTGAGTCCTTTCCATAGACATAAAACCCTACCTGATCGCTGTTGCCAAATAGCACTGCACCATTGCCTGACAGGGTCAGACTGCCGCCATCTTTAGCAAAAACCCCCACTGCCCCCGTACCGGCAAGACTGATTTTTCCGGATACATCAACATTGCTTCCGGCACCTTCCACCCAGGCACCATAGTTACGGAAACCACTGCTGATATCCACGCCGCCAACATTTATCGTACCGTCAGAATTTAGTTGTCCTGCATTGATTGCCTGCAGTCCGGTACTGTTCAGACCGTTAACATTAATAACCCCGGTGTTTTTCATCCCGGAGCTATTATTTGCCAGCATGCCAACATTCAGTGCCGGCGTATCACTGTCATGTCCCTCAATAGTAATAGTACCGCTATTTGTAACATCAACCACGCCGGCGTCCGTAGCTGCAATACCATAGTTACCCTGAGCACCTTGTCCCAGAAGGATCGTTCCCTCATTGACAGCACGGGTAGCCCCTTTTGCAACTTCAATCGCAACAGAACCAACAGCCGAATGAGCTGCTGTTCCATTTTCCGCAACGCCAACTGTAATTTTACCACCCGCTGCGTTAGTAAAAATCCCTCCGGTACCAACACTTATCCCCCGGGTCTTTCCCTTGCTGTCAATAGTTGAGGGATCTGCGGTAATATTAATTGTACCGTTGTTAACCCCTTCACCACCGCCAGCAACGAGCATAGCCGTGTTTATACCGTATGGATTGACGGCTGCGACTTTAAATGGACGAACATTAATAACACCATTATTTACTGCACGGGAGCCAGCATTAATGGCCATCATACCTTCACCATGCAGTGAATACTTATTATTGTTATCCCAGGCATAGATAGTGCCATTATTCACAATGGAACTGTTATCATAAGCACGCATGGCTGTACCAATTGCATCAATAATACCATCATTGATACCAGTACCACCTGTGCGAGCAACAATGCCAGCCCCATAACCATATGCAGGCAATACGCCAGTTAGTTTACCTGTCGAACTTAACCGCGCTGTACCACTATCCGTTGCAGCCAGGACTGCGAGTAATCCGGTACTGGCCTGATATATATCCGGATTAATCTTCCCCCCTGCGGTACGATCAACATCGTACTGATGCGTTGTGGTAATAATAGCTTTATTAAATTCTGTCTCATATTGAGATGGTGTCAGCTTACCGTCAACTATCGCCTGAGTCAGATAATCATTATATTGTTGTAATTCAGCGAGTGAATTAACCTGATATTGTTGTCCCTGCCAGTCAGTAAAAGTACCGGCATATTTCATTGAATCAATTGTAGTGGTATATGTAAGACCATTTGCCGCTGTTGCAGCTGCCTGAAAATAAAATTCATTTGCAGAGTTCCAGTTGACCGTAGACCCTGCCCCATCAGCAACAGCAAGCTGACTATTCTTAAAATAAGACCCTATGAAACCAGCGCCAACATCAATATTGGCCGTCCCCCCCTTACTTGCAGTCACAAAGCGGGTTTTATAAAAAAAATCAGCAGTTGGTGAAAAGCCTGAAATACGCTCATCAGCAGAAGACCCTGCTGCACGCTGAGAAAATGCACTATTGTCGTATACCTGAACCGTTCTGAATGCGCCAGTTGCAGCATCCCAGTATTGCAGAGCTTTAGTTCTTCCTCCGGTATCAATATAAGATAATCCCGTCAGGTCATCTCCGGACGTAATGTAGCCTTTTGCCTTTGCCTGTGCTACTGACATATAAACGGTTCCTGAACCGTTGGCAGAAACTGAGGTCGGGCCAGTAATATTTTCTGTTATTCCATTAACTGTCACATTCCCGACAAAATTATTGTTTTGTGCTGGTCGCCATGCAGGAGCCAGTGAAGCATCAGCAAGTGCGCTGCTGCTGTTAAGCGTCATCGCACCACCAAGAATAATAGCGGATAATGTCAGATTCAGACGTGCAGACTTACATTTTTTCTTACTGCCCGTAAGTTCTGAAACCACGTCCCACTTCTGTGTGCTGTGATTCCATATCACTTTATATATTTTATTCATATATATCTTCCTTCAAAATCACTATATCGGTCACAACTGCGTTTTTACTGAAATAAGAGACAGGGGGATATTCATCAACTGATGTAGCCGCCTGACACCAAGTTTATCCATGACTCTGCGACGATGCGTCCAGACGGTCTTACTGGATATACCTAAAGTATGAGAAATCCATTCCAGATCTTTCCCTTCTCTGGTATACAGGAATACGGTTTGTTCTCTGGGAGAGAGTTGCAAATCAATAAACGAAACTTTCCTGACAACGCGATAATTAACTCCCGAATTCCAGTTAGTTATATAGTTTGCCAGGCTTGTGCATAACTTCTCATACGTCAATTTCCAGGGAATGCAAGGCACCCCGCTATGAATCAGTCCACCTCCATTTCCCCAAATCACACAGGGAATATTATATTTATAGTTCCGGAGCCGTTTATCCAGCCACTGGTTTACAAAACGCAAAGACAACAGACTTGTCGTAAGATCATCATCCGGAAACACAGGTAAAAGTACAACTCGCCTGTTACGCAATAAGTGTGTACCGGCCTCACTCTCCAGAAAAGAAAATTCATCAGCAGAGATAACGCAAACATCAGAAAAAGCAGCAAAGAACACGTTTTCTAATGCTTTGATTAGATAAATATTTTTTGTCGTTGTTATAAGCACCATATCTTCTGTCGCTCAGCCAATATCTGGCAGAAATCATTCAGTCAATAATGACAGACACATAAAGAACTATCACAAATGGTTATTCTGTATATGGGTGCCGCTTATTGATGTCTGACTTTAATCAGTTTGATAAAAATATTTAATCGCAGGTCGGGTATCACCTTAAAGAGGTATACAGATGTTCGAATCAATAGATAACTAACATT
>ERZ1034925.372-NODE-372-length-20997-cov-22.219893_pt1 | contig 20997 bp, 19 predicted proteins | sample MGYA00520687_ERZ1034925 | MGnify/ENA primary metagenome ERZ1034925 (study PRJEB33766, sample SAMN09781758) | gut metagenome | biome: gut microbiome | host: Homo sapiens | place: Madagascar | study: EMG produced TPA metagenomics assembly of the PRJNA485056 data... | reverse complement strand
GTTACAATAGTTTATTTTATATAAAAGTAAAAAAGTGAGTAATTTTATGGAATTAACTCACTTTTTGTTTTATTTCATATTTGAATAATATTTATAATATTATTTTTCGTTATTATAATCTGTGATTTGTATAGGTGTATTATATTTAGTTTGGTTTTTATTTACCATATCTATTACATTTTCCATATCATCTTTTGAACCAGTTACATGTACACCATTTTCATTGATACTCGTTTTAACTTTTAATTTTAATTCCTTAATATCATCTTCTATTGTCTGTGCAATGTCTTTACCCATATTTTTAATTAAATTAAATACGTGTTTAACTTCTCCACTTATAGAATTTTCAACTGTTTCAATATTGTTTATTGTTACAGAATCATCATCTATACCAAGTTTATCATTAAATGTATCACAAATATTTTTTATATCATTTTTGTTTGTCGATGTTATTGTTATTGTGCTATCTGGATTAAGTTCTATATTAGCACTTGTTGGATTAAGTTTATACGTTGAAATTAAATCTTCTTTTACTTGTTCAATAGCATTTAATAAATCTATTTTATCAACACCAGATATAATATCTATACTAAATTCATCTGACATAACATATCTCCTATTTGAGTAACACATTGTTATTGTTGCATAAAATTTAATATGAGCAATATTTTTTTAGTTATTAAATACTTTTTTTACGTTGTTAAGTAAATGTTTTATAAAAATAATTAATTAGAGAGCAAATATATTTTTTTACGTGATTTATAATATTATGCTTAATGGTATTCAATCTAACAATAATGTTAATTTTTACGGTTATAAAACTAAGTTTTCTAAGGATTTAGAACATTTTATGTCCAAAAAACGTCCTAGTGAATCAGATAGTTTTGAATTAAAAAATGAAATGTCAGAAATTATTCAATCTAGGGTTAATGACAAATATTTTATGGGAGAAGGAAAGAGTAATAAGGCATATAGAATAGATGATTATTATATTATGAGGTTTAACAAATATAGTAATCCATATATATCAAAACCTGTAAAAGAACCTGCTAGTGAAGATAAAGGTTTGAAAACGTATTTTGGTAATATTCTTGTTCGTTTTGGTAATGTTAAAATCATAAAAAATGCTACAGCAGGTAAAAAAGATACAGTAGCAGCCGGTATTCCTTTTGGTATTTTAAAATCTGAAAATATGGAATTAAAAAATGAATTAATAAAAAGAAGTGTTTCTGAATTTGTTAAATTGCCTCAATCTGCTTATAATAAAGTTGCTAGTGATTTTAATACGTTAAATAAAAACTCAAAAGGTTATCATCGCAAATTTGATTGTTATAATCCAAATAATTTCATTAAAGTAGGAAAACAAATTCGTATCGTTGATGATATAGAAGATGGATTAGGTGCACATGATGCTGCAGACATGTTAAATATATTTATACGTGAATATGATACAAAGGTTACAGATAAAGAAACTATAAATCAGCGAAAACAAATATTTTCAAAGTGTATAATTGCTTCTGTAAAAAATGATTTGGAAATAGTACCTTTTAAAATTGAAAAATATATTGCTAAATTAGGCTTAAAAACTGATGCTAAAACATTTGTAGCAAATGTTGAAGATATAAATAAACAACCTAATAAAACGAAATATAAATCTTTAAAAGAGTATTTAAATAATTTATAAAAGATATTTTTGTGTTAAGTTTTAAGTATGAAATTAACAATGCTTGGCACAGGTAATGCTTTAGTTACAAAATGTTATAATACCTGTTTTGTAATAGAAGATGAGAATAAATATTTTTTAGTTGATGGTGGCGGTGGTAATGCTATATTAAGTCAACTTAAATTAGTTAATATTGATTGGAAAAATATTAAAGATATTTTTGTAACACACAAACATATAGACCATATTGGTGGAATAATATGGCTTGTTAGAATGATTTGTCAGCACATGAAACAAGGACAATATGATGGTGATGCTAGAATTTATGCACATTCAGATTTGTTGAAAATAATTAACGATGTTTCTTGCTTATTATTGCAAGAAAGTAGTACAAAATTTTTAGGTAAAAGATTGCATTTGATACCTGTATCAGATGGTGAAACTAGAAATATTATAGGACACGATATTACATTTTTTGATATTCATTCAACAAAGGCTAAACAATTTGGTTTTACTTTTACTTATGGTGATAATAAGAAATTAACTTGTTGTGGCGATGAACCTTGTAATGATACTATTAAAAATTATGTAAAAAATAGTGATTGGTTATTACACGAGGCATTTTGTTTGTATTCAGAAACTGATATATTCAAACCTTACGAAAAGAACCATTCAACAGTAAAAGATGCTTGTGAGTTAGCAACATCATTGAATGTTAAAAATTTAGTACTATATCATACAGAAGATAAAAATATAAAAGAAAGAAAAGTTTTATATAAAAATGAGGGAACTCGTTATTATAATGGAAACTTATTTGTGCCAGATGATTTAGAGGTTTTTTCTATATTATAAATTATAATCCAACTGCTTTACGTTTTAGAGCATCGGCTTGAGTATCAATTTTATCTTGTGTATTCTGAACGATTTGTGTTAATTGTTTGTTTGTTGTTTTAATATCTGCATTATTTTTTACATCAAACATTACTGGTTTGTAGCCTTTGATAGCACTTTTTAGGATTTTTGTGCGTTCTTGTGCTGGTAAACCATCAAGACTTCTAAGGTCTAACATATTTACGAGTTCTTTTTTTGATAAAGTATTGTCAAAGTCGGTGTTGCCTGCTATTTTAGCATTTCTTTTGTATTTCGCTGTAATGTTATCTACAAGTGTTTGAGCATCACGAACTTGCTTTTCTATTTTTTCAATGGCATCAGCATCACTACGTTCAATTCTTTCTCTTGAACCACTGATAAGTGCTGCAAGTACAGTTTTATCTTTTTGATATTTTGATAATTCTGAAACATCAACATTTGATAATATTTCGTTATCAGTTACATATTTCATATTATATTCAATTTTCTTTTCATATTCTGATTTTGGAGGATTAATTTTATATTCATTTGCAGATTTGTCAATCCAGTCTTGAACACGTTGAATTTGTTCTGTTATTTTTTCTTTTGCATCTGTATCATTTGCTGCAATTGGGGTGAGGTTAGCCATTGCAATTGTTTTAAGTGCTTCTATTTCACTTTCGGGTAAACCATCTGCTGAAGAAAAATTCAGTAAATTCATCAATTCGTTTAATTCGACAACTGAATCGTCTTCGCCACCTCTAGCAAGTGCTTTAGGGTTACAAAAGATTTCTTGTTCTTCCGGCATTGATTCTACAATTTCGGTATTATCCAAATTTTCATAATTGCTATTATCGTCTATATAGAAAGCAGTTGGTGTACCAATTGTTGCAAGTGCGATTAGTGAACCTACTAACATATTTTTACTTTTGTTTGTTTTATTTTCAGTAGTTTCTTTGATATCTGAATTATTTTTTTCTTCTATATTGTCATTGATATTTTTATCGTTGTTTGTTTTAGACGATTTATTATTTCCGTATACTTCAAAGTATTCAGGAGATGGAATAGTTGATTTGAATAATGGAGAAAAAGACATATTTACACTACCTTTCAGCAAGACAAAGAAACGTAAATTTTTAAAATTGATTAATTTTTGAAGAATTTTAATATTTTGTTACAAAGATAAAATTATAATTGTAGTTGAATGTTTAAATATGTGAGATAGTTTTGTTATTTTTCTTTTATCTAAAAGGCACATGTAAAAACACTTGCAGTTTGACGTCTTTTAACAGTTGATTTGAGTATAGCGTGGATGGAATCCGAACCCAACAAAATTCATTGAAAATAATGAAAAAAATAAATTATTTATATAGTTAGTTTAACATAATTTAGAATTTTTGCAAATATAAAATTTTTAAAGTTTGTCATATACAAATTAGTATATCAATCTAAAAAATGTTATTCAATGTGCAAAAGTCCATAGAAAAAATGCAAAATTTTACAAAATCTCAATCGAATATATGAGTTACAAGATACGAAGATGTGTTAAATTTAATTATACAATGAAAAGATATGCTATTAAAAATCTTATAAATTGGAAAGAAAGCCAAAACCGAAAACCTCTTATAATAAGAGGTGCAAGACAGGTTGGTAAAACTTGGCTAATGAAAGAGTTTGGTAAAACTCAATACAAGAAAACAATTTATATAAATTTTGAAAATAATGATTTAATGTGTGAACTATTTTCAAAGGATATGAATACTAATCGCATCTTGGAAGGTTTGGAACTTGAATTTTCAAAAATTAATGCAGATAATACATTGATTATTCTTGATGAAATTCAAGAATGTCCAAAAGCTTTAACAACCCTGAAATATTTTTATGAAAATAATCCTCAATATCATATCGTTGCTGCAGGGAGTTTGTTGGGCGTCGCTTTGCACGAAAACATTTCTTTTCCAGTTGGCAAAGTTGATTTCTTGGACTTGTATCCATTATCTTTCTTGGAATTTTTAGAAGCAATCGGAAAAGAAAATTTTGTTAAATTATTGGAAAATCCTGCATCTGATAACATAAAAATATTTAAACCGAAATATATAGAGTGGCTTAAAAAATATTATTATATAGGCGGAATGCCTGAAGTTGTTAATGATTTTGCCAACAATAATGATTATAAAAAAGCAAGAAAAATTCAGGAAAGCATATTAAGAGCTTATACTAATGACTTTTCAAAACATATTTCTTCAACCGGTAAATTAAAGATTGATTTACTTTGGGAATCTATCCCAAATCAATTAACACAAGAAAGCAAGAAATTCGTTTATAAAAAGATTAAACAAGGGGCAAGGGCGGATGAATTTGAAGAAGCATTATCTTGGCTTATAAATTGTGGACTTGTTTATAAAATAAATAGAATAACAAAACCTGCAATGCCAATCAAGGCTTATGAAGATACAAAAGCCTTTAAACTTTTTATTTTAGATGTTGGTTTACTTTGTGCATTGAGCAAACTTCCGGCAAGAACATTGATTGACGGAGATAAAATTTTTACTGAGTTTAACGGAGCATTAGCGGAACAATACGTTTTACAACAATTAAAAACTCTTGAAGATATGGAAGTAGCTTATTGGATAAGCAAATCGGGAAACGCTGAAATTGATTTTGTAATCCAAACAGACGGATATGTAATCCCTGTTGAGGTAAAAGCAACAACCAATTTACAGGCAAAATCTCTAAAAGTTTACAGAGAAAAGTTTGAACCTGAAATAAGTATAAGAACAAGTCTTGCTAATTTTGAAATAAATAATGGACTATATAATATTCCACTATTTATGGCGGGAAAGTTCGATGAAATTTTAAAGGAAGAATATTAATATGGCAAAAAGAGAAGCAAAAACAGATTTATGGGTATATGACCTGTTAAAAGAAGCAGGTATATGCCTTGACCCACAAGGTTGCTCAATAAAAGAAGTTGACGAAGCATTGAAGACTGCTTCTAAAAAAGGAACTGGTAATGTTGGTTACCCTGAGTATGTGGGTGTAGTTGGCGACTTTTTGCTTGTAATTGAGGACAAATCAGACTTGTCAAAACACGTGAAATATGACGATAAGAATTTAATCAGCACAGAGATTAAAGCTGTCACTGATTATGCCGTTAATGGCGCATATTTCTACGGCAAGCACCTTATTAATAACACTCATTATAAGAAGATAATCGCTTTTGGTATATCAGGTAACGAAAAACATCACAAGATTACACCTTTATTTATAAATGAACGTGAATACTGCAAGATAATGCCTGACGTTGAATCTTTTTATATATTTAACGAAGAAAATATTGATGAATATTATACAAGAGAGATTTTGGGCGAAAATACAGATTTGCAAAAAGAAACAACTGAAATTCTTAAGTTTGCAAAGAACTTACATGAAGACCTTAGAAATTATGGCAATTTACAAGATACACAGAAACCTCTTGTAGTATCAGGTATTTTACTTGCTCTAAGAGAGATTGATAAAGGTTCTTTTAACCTTGAACAACTTAATGGTGATGAAGTTGATACTGACGGAAACAAGATTTATTCTGCTATTGATAAAAATTTACAGCGTTCAAAAGTATCACCTACGGTAAAGAAAGACAAATTATTAACACAATTTGCAGTGATCAAAGATACGAGAATTTTAAATGAAGTCAATCCTACATTAGGGAAAACACCTCTAAAATATTATGCAGAACAAATATATGATAATATTTATAAAACTATTAAATATACCAAAACCGCCGAAGATTACTTAGGTAGATTCTATGGCGAATTTATGAGTTATTCCGGTGGTGACGGGCAAAGTTTGGGTATTATACTTACACCAAAACATATTACTCAATTATTCTGTGATTTGGTTGACCTTAAACCGGAAGATATTGTATTTGACCCTTGTTGCGGAACAGCAGGTTTTCTTATTGCGGCAATGCATAATATGTTGAAAAAAGCTAAAGACGACCGTCAGAAAGAAAATATCAGAAAAAATCAGCTTCATGGTATTGAACTTCAACCGTATATGTTTACAATTGCAACTTCAAACATGATTATACGTGGTGACGGGAAAAGTAATCTTATTGATGAAGACTTCTTAAGGTGTAGAGATTCTGAATTACAACTTAAAGGTGCAACTGTTGGCATGATGAATCCCCCTTATAGTCAAGGCTCAAAAGCAAATCCTTCGTTGTATGAAATTAGTTTTGTTGAACATTTACTTGATTCATTAGCAGAAGACGGAAAAGCAATTGTGATTATTCCGCAATCATCCCTAACAGGTAAAACGAAAGACGAACAAAATTATAAAGAAAGTATCCTAAAACACCATACTTTAGAAGGTGTTATTACATTAAGCGGTGATACGTTCTATGGCGTGGGGGTGAATCCTTGTATAGCTGTATTTACGGCACATAAACCACACCCTGCCAATAAAGAGTGCAAATTTATTGATTTTAAAGATGACGGATTTAAAGTTGCTCCACATATAGGATTAGTTGAAACTGAATACGCAAAAGATAAGAAACAACACTTGCTTGACGTATGGTTTGACCGTATAGAAGCTCCTACAAGATTCTGTGTAAAATCAACTATTGAAGCAACCGATGAATGGTTACACGCTTTTTATTACTTCAATGATGAAATACCTACAGAAGAAGATTTTGACAAAACTATTGCAGACTATTTAACCTTTGAATTTTCTATGATTGCTCAAGGTAGAGGTTACTTGTTTGATGAGGAGAAAAATGAACCTAGAAGATAGAAAATGGAAAGAATTTAAATTTACTGATATATTTAATATAAAATGTGGCTTTTATAACAAAAAACCTAATTCAGAAAAAAATGGTAAAATTCCTTTTATTGGAGCCACTGAATATAATAATGGAATTACAGAATTTTATTCTTATGAGAATATTTTGAACACTTCTAAAACGGGTAAAGAACCTAATGAATCAATTGAACGTAAAATATTTCCAGGAAATTGTTTATGTGTTACAAATAATGGTTCAGTTGGTTTTGCATACTACCAAAAAATACCATTTACTTGTACTCATGATGTAAACCCTTTGTATTTAAAAGACTATAAATTAAATAAATATATTGCCATGTTTTTGATAGCAACAATAGAAAAACAAAGAGTTTGCTTTATGTATGCAAGAAAATGGCGTCCGTGTCGTATGGTTAAGTCAAAACTATTATTACCTCTAAATTCAAAAGCTGAACCTGATTATAAGTTTATGGAAGAATATATAAAAGAACGTGAAGCAAAATTTAAAAATCAGTATAAGGAACATATTAAGAACAATGTTAATGACTTCAAAGAAATTGAGTTGAATAAGGAATGGAAGGAATTTTTTATTTCTGAAATTTTTGAAAAGATACAGAGAGGTAAACGCCTTATAAAAGAACACCAAAAAGAAGGAAAGCTGCCTTATGTATCGTCTACAGCATCAAATAACGGCGTTGATAATTTTATAGGAAATGAAATTGGAGTAAGGAAGTATGACAATTGCCTAAGCCTTGCAAATTCTGGTAGCGTAGGCGCATGTTTTTATGAACCTTATGAATTTATTGCAAGTGATCACGTAACACACTTAAAAGGCAACTATTCAAAATATGCATATTTATTTATGTCTTGTATGCTTAATAGGTTATCCGAAAAGTATAACTTTAATAGAGAAATTAATGATACGAGAATTAAAAGAGAGAAAATATTTCTTCCTGTAAACTCAAAAACTGAACCTGATTATGAGTTTATGCATAATTATATGTTGTATTTAGAACAAAAGAAAATTTTAGAGTATTTGGAATATATAAATGAATAAAGACAAAGAATATTTTATAAATTGGTTGGAAAAAATCTCTTTAAAAATTTATTTAATAAAAAACTCGCAAAAAAATTATAAAAGATTTTTTCAAAAAAATACAGAAGAAAAAATTGAAATGTTTAAATCTAATTATAGTTTTTGGATTAGATATAATTATGAATGTTCATTAATTTTGGCAATTACAGCATTAACGGAATATGGAAGCCATGATGATGATTTAAGTTTTCCTAAATTTCTTAGAAGTTTTTCTGAATATTATAAAAATAATAAACAAGCTTTGATGGAAGAACTTATCAAAGATAAGCCTAAATATATAACAGATTTTAATCGGCATGACTTTGTTCAAGTTTGTGATGAAAATGATCCGATAGAACAGGAACGCTTGAAAAATATAAAAAATACATTTGAAGAATTAAATATAAAAAATGACGAAGAAATATTGAATAGTTGTTTTAAAATTTTAAAAACAATTAGAAGTAAATTATATGCACATTATACGGATTATCAAAATGAAATAGATATTACACATTCAGATTTGGAAAAGATTATAAATACAATAATTTCAGTTTTTGATAATTATTCATATGTACTAAAAAACACAATTTATTGTTTTGATTAAAGAGGTAATTTTTTTCAAAATGTACTTTTTGTATTTATATGAACACATCGATAGAATTTAGTGTTTGTAAGAAGTTGATGTAAATTTTATTAAAACAATAGAAAAATTTTTCATTTTGAAAGTCTAACAAAAGTTCAATTTCGTTCAGTTTGAATTTAAATAATCAGTTCATTTCCGACCGACGAAACCTTTTAGTATTGGGCAAATATGCTCAACTGATGTTTTAAATACGATTTTTAAATTGGACATTAAACTCCAACAAGACTGAAATTTTTGCAAATTAAAAAGTCACCCTTTCGAGTGACTTTAAATGGAGGAGGAAGTGAAGGACTCCACTTTTTATTGATTAAGTATCAATAAAAAGAAGGACGGGGAAGAACCCACTGGGTGAGAGCCCACGCCGACATTTTCAAAAAAAATGCACTAAAAAAGTCACTCTTTCGAGTGACCTTAAATGGAGGAGGAAGTGGGATTCGAACCCACGGTACCCGTGAAGGTACGACAGTTTTCAAGACTGCTCCAATCAACCGCTCTGGCATTCCTCCGAACAATTATATTGGTATGTGTTTTATGTTACTAAAAAGAAACTAAAAAGTAAAGCACAAATTTTAAGATTTTTTATTTTTTCTTCAAATCATCATGTGAAATATTAACAAATGGTTAGAATACCTTGACATATACTCAATTTACGGTCACAATAATTAGCAAAGGGAGCGATTATGACTAAACAAACTTTTTTACATGACAAGCACATTAAACTAGGTGCAAGAATGGTAGATTTTGCAGGTTGGCACATGCCTGTTCAATATTCTTCAATTATTGAAGAACACAAAACTGTTAGGGAAAATGTGGGACTTTTCGATGTTTCTCATATGGGTGAAGTTATTGTTAAAGGTGAAGATGCATTACCTTTTTTAAACAAACTTGTACCACAAGATGTTACTAAACTTGTTGATAGAAAAGCCGTTTATTCTCAAATGACAAACAAGCAAGGTGGTATTATTGATGACCTTATTATCTATAAAATAGAAGATAATAAATATCTAATCATTGTTAATGCTGCTCGTATTGATGAAGATTTAAATTGGATGGTTCGTAATAAACTTGGTTTCAATGTTGACATTATTAATGAATCACATAATTACTCATTATTAGCAGTTCAAGGTCCAAAAGCAGTTGAATTGATACAAAAAATGGGTGTGAAAGAATTACCTCCATTTTTCTCTATAAAAAGAGCAGAGTTATGTAATATAAATTTATGGATTTCAAGAACTGGTTATACCGGTGAAGATGGTGTTGAAATTCTTGTAAGAAACGAATTTTCTGAAACGCTTTGGGATAAAATTCTTGAAGCAGGTCAAGAATTTGCTATAAAACCAATTGGTTTAGGTGCTAGAGATACTCTTAGACTAGAGGCTGCACTTCATTTGTATGGGAATGATTTAGACGAAGAAACTACTCCAATAGAGGCTGGTCTAAGTTGGTCTGTTAGTAAAGCAAAAACAGATGATTATAATGGTAAAGATGTCATTATGAATCAAATCGCAAATGGTGCACCAAAAAGGTTAATTGGTTTGAAAATGATTGACAGAGGTATTGCCAGACACGGTTATGAAGTGTATTATAATAATGAAAAGATTGGTACTATTACAAGTGGTGGTATTTCTCCTGTAAGAGGTGATAATATAGCATTAGCATATATTAAAAATATTCCGGAAATAAAAGTTGGAACTCCTCTTCAAGTTAAAATAAGAGAAAAACTTCACAATGCTGAAGTTGAAAAACGACCATTTGTACAAAAGAAAAATAAAAGTTAGTAATATAAAGGAGATTAAGAATGAGCGAAGGAATGTTATGTAGTAAATCACATGAATATGTTCTGGAACAAGATGGAAAACACGTTATAGGTTTAACAGATTATGCTGTTGAACAATTAGGAGATATAGTTTTTGTAGAATTACCAGAAGTAGGTTCTACATTTGCGAAGAATGAATCTTTTGCAACAGTTGAATCTGTTAAGGCTGCTTCTGAAATCTACATGCCTATTAGTGGTACTATTACAGAAGTAAATGAAGATATTATTGCAACACCAGAATTACTTAATGAAGATCCATTAGGTAAAGCGTGGTTAGTTAAAATCGATAGCAATGCTAGCGAGGTTGAATATAAAGATTTGTTAGATTACTCAGATTATAAAGAAGAAGTTCAATAATGAAAAATTTTTTAGCACATAACGATGAAATAAGAAAAGAAATGTTAGAAGAAATCTCTTGTGCAAGCATAGAAGATTTATTCAAACATATTCCTGTTAAAATGAAATCTTTTGATTTGCCGGAGGCGATGAGTGAATTAGAAACTCAAAAATTAGTGAAAACACTTGCAAATAAAAATAAAACTGATTATGTTTCATTCATTGGTGGTGGTTGTTACAACAAGTTTATACCTGCCGCTATTTCTCAAGTTGCACAAAGATTTGAATTTTTAACAGCATATACACCATATCAGCCTGAAATATCACAAGGTACATTACAAGTAATGTATGAATATCAATCTATGATATGTATGCTTACAGGCATGGATGTTGCAAATGCATCTGTTTATGATGGTGGTTCAGCATGTGCTGAAGCAATTTCAATGGCTTGTAGAATTTCTAGAAAACACAATGCTCTTGTATCTAATAGATTAAATCCTGAGTATAAAGAAGTAATCAAAACTTATGCTTGGGGTGCAGGTATTGAACTTGTATGGTTTGATGAAATTCCTAAAAACAATGCGGATTATGCCTGTGTATTAGTTCAAAATCCTGATTATTATGGAGAATTAACAACCATTACTTCTGTTGATACTTTGTTAATAGTTTGTACAACACCTGCAAGTTTATCTGTAATTAAACCACCGGTTGAAGCAGATATTGTTGTCGGAGATATTCAAACTCTTGGTATTCCAATGTCATTTGGTGGACCTCATGCCGGATTTATGGCTTGTAAAGAAAAATATATGCGTCAACTTCCTGGACGTTTAGCAGGAAAAACTCTTGATGCAGATGGAAACATTGCTTATACATTGACTTTGCAAACTCGTGAACAACATATTAGAAGAGAAAAAGCAACAAGTAATATTTGTTCTAATCAAGCATTAGTTGCTCTTGAAGCAGCATTATATTTAAGTCTGCTTGGAGAAAAAGGCTTTAAACAAACTGGTATATTATCTGCAAATTTGGCACATTCTTTGGCTGAAAAATTATCAGAAAAAGGTTACAAAGTTTTAAACAAAAATTTCTTCAATGAATTTGTACTTGAAGTAAACAATGCTGATGAATTTTTAAGTAAATTAAAATCTAATAATATATTAGGTGGTTTAAAACTTGATGATAACAAAATATTAGTTTGTGCAACAGAAATGAATACTGAAGAAGAAATTGAAGAATACGTTAAATTAGTTTAATTCTTTCTTTAAGAAAGTAATATATGTATCTCCATACTTTTTCTGTTTAATGATATTATATCCTGTTGTATCAACGTTAGCACTATGTTCAAGTATAATAATATTTGCATTATGTATTTTGGTTAAACATTGTTCATAAACACCACTCGTATAAGGTGGATCAATATAGATTACATCAAAATTGTCTGTAATTTTTTGAATTAGTTTAAGACTATCACCTATCATTAGATTAGGTTTTAGACCTAATGTTTTATAGTTATTTTTTATTATTTCTGCAGATTGTCTATTTTTTTCAAAGACGGTTACTGATTTAAAGCCTCTGGATAATGCTTCTAACCCCATTATCCCAGAACCACCAAACATATCTAAAAAGGTTTTATTCTCAAATGTAGAAAGTTCAGAATATAACGAATTAAATACACTCATTCTTACTTTTGATAAAGTAGGACGAGTTATTTTTTCGTCAGGTGCCTGAACTTTTCTACCATTATATATACCACCAGTTATATTCATAAATTAAAGTATCAATCCTCTAATTTCAAATAATTTATCAAAATTACCAGTTTTTACAACTTCTTGAATTGTTGTATGAATAGTTTCTAATTCTTCTTTAGATGGAGTTTTTAAACTGTTTGGTAATTTTAAATCTGTATTTTTCTTGGTGTTCACAAATCCTTCGTTTAAAATAGCAAATTCTTTATATACTTCTAACATTTTTGCATCTTCTTCGGGATAAGAAAAATCAGTATTCATATAGTATTTTGTATCCTTTGAAAATGTTTTTGTGAACTTGATTAAGAATAACAATTCTATTAAAGATGATTCTTCGTTATATTCTTTACCTAAACAATAATTATCAATAATATCGCCTTCTGTTAGTGATTTTAGATATACAGCCCATAGCATACAACCTAAATAAAATGCTGTATTTTGTTTCAATAATTTTAAGATAGATGGATAATATTGTTTAAATTGGAACTTTTTTTGACCTAAATTTTTAAATTTGTTTATTGTTCCATACATATCTTCTAATGAAAAAATTAAACTTACTAAATGTCTTCCATATCCTGGATCAAATAAATATTCACTCATGATTTATTCCTTTTCTAAATTTTTAATAATTTCTTCTGTAAATTCTGTACATGTCGCTGAACCACCAATATCGGCCGTTTTTATGTCTGACTTTAATGTTTTAAACAATGCTTTTTCAATATTTTCGGCATGTTTATTGAATTTTAAGTATTTAAGCATTTCAACAGCAGATAATAATAGTGCTGTAGGATTTGCTTTGTTTTGCCCTTTTATATCAGGTGCTGAACCGTGAACAGCTTCAAAGATTGCATAATTTTTACCAATATTGGCACTTGGAGCAATTCCTAAACCACCAATCAATCCTGCTGTTAAATCAGAAACAATGTCACCATATAAATTTGGTAACAATAACATATCAAATTGTGATGGATTTTGAACCAATTGCATACAACAATTATCAACCAGAATTTCTCTAAATTTAATTTGTGGATATTTTTTTGCAACTTCTCTTGCACAATTCAAAAATAAACCATCTGATAATTTACAAATATTTGCTTTTGTTACAACACAAACTTCTTTTCTATTGTTTTTTATAGCATAATCAAAAGCATATTCAGCAATTCTAATAGAAGTATCTCTTGTGATGATTTTTATACTGTGTGCAGTATTTTCATCAATTTGTTCTTCAATACCTGCATATAAATCTTCTGTATTTTCTCGAATAACAACAATATCAACATTATCAAATCTTGTTTTAACGGCTGGTATATTTTTACAAGGGCGAACGTTTGCGTATAAGTTCAAATCTTTTCTTAATTGAACATTTACTGAACGAAATCCTTTACCAATAGGTGTTGTTATTGGGGCTTTTAATGCAACTTTATTTTCTTTTATTGAGTCAAGTACACGTTGAGGTAATGGAACACCTTCTTTTTCAATAACATCTAATCCTGCAGTTTGAATATCCCATTCTATTGGTACATTTGCTTCTTTTATGATTTTAACAACTGCTTCTGAAATTTCTGGACCTATTCCGTCCCCTTTAATCAATGTAACTTTTGTCATAATATCTCCTTAACATTGTAATTATACCTAATCAAAAATAGGCTTGCAAATTAATATTGTATTAGCAAATTATTTTTTTATACGTTTTCTTTGTTATATGAACGTATCATTTATTCCAAATTATTCAATTTATAAAGATTATTCGGTAATGCCGTTTTGTGGTAATCGTGGAGAGGTTAATATAAATAAGGTTAATAATAGGCTTGTTGATATTAGAAAGAATAATTTTATCAATGGTATTTATGATAATGATTTCTTTCAAAAAAGTGATAATTATGAATCTAATAGAATAGATTCTTATATGGAAGATGATAGTTTAAAAAATTATGATTCTGAATTATATACAAAACCTAAAGACGGTGGAGCACCATATAAATTTGCTGCTATTGTCAAAAAGATGGAACAAAATGGTGAAGATACCAATCTTGTAAGGAAAACTCCTAAAATATTTGAGGGTATGAATAAAAAAGAAGTGTTTGATACGTTAAATACTCTATCATACGTGATACGTGATGAACAACCCAAAGAAACCTCTGTAAAAATAGGTGGGAAAAATATTTCTGTGGATTATGTTGGAAAAGGTTGTAATAGCATGGTTTATAAATTAGATGATAATGATGGTAATGTTGTTGCTATGAAAACTTATATTAACCCTGAAAATATTAGTAGTTTAAGTATGTTTGGTGAATTGGCAGTTTATCAAGGTTTAAAAGATAGAAAGATAAATAATATTCCTGAATTATACCTAGCAAACCCAATTTCTATGAAAGTCGAAGATAAAGCAAAAGAATTTGAACCAATAGAAGATGTAGATGATATTGATGAAATAAAAGATTATGATGGTTATAAAGGTGGCTGGACAGTTGTAGAATTTATAACACCTGAAACACCCAAAAAAGAGGGTGGAGAACCATTACATGATTGGTTAAAAGAAAAACAATTATATCATATTGATATTCTTGGGAATTTAATTGGTAATTATATCGTCGATGTTGGTGGTATCGGTATTTAATAAGTTTAAAAAGGTCATACGATTTGTATGACCTTTAAATTTTTTATCCTAAAATTTCTTTTAAGTCTTGTTCTGGTGTAGTTATCAATTTTATATTGAATTTGTCTATTAAGATATTTAGTACATTTTGTGACAAAAATGCTGGTAAAGTTGGACCTAATCTGATATCTTTGATACCTAAATATAATAGTGTTAGCAATATACAAACTGCTTTTTGTTCATACCAAGATAAAACAAATGATAAAGGTAATTTATTTACACCACAATCAAATGCTTTTGCTAACTCTGTTGCAACTAAAATAGCAGAATATGCATCATTGCATTGTCCCATATCATACATTCTAGGTAAGCCTTTTATGTCACCTAAATCAATATCATTAAATCTATATTTGCCACAGGCAAGAGTTAAAATAATACAATTTTTAGGAACTAGTTTTACAAATTCTGTATAATAATTTCTACCTACTTTAGCACCATCACAGCCACCGACTAAGAAAATATGTTTTACATCACCAAATTTTATTGCATCAATCAATTTGTCGGCAAATGATAATAAACTATGATGACCAAATCCTGTTGATAAGACATTACCACCATTAATTCCTGTCATTTTTTGTTCTTCTTTGTATCCACCAAGTTCTAAGGCTTTATCTATTATTGGTGTAAAATCTTTGTCTTCACCAATATGAAACATATCAGGATATGCAACAACAGAGGTTGTAAAAACTCTATCAGAATAACTTTTACTAACTGGCATTATGCAATTTGTTGTAAATAATATTGGTGCCGGTAAATTTGCAAATTCGACTTGCTGGTTTTGCCAAGCAGTACCAAAATTTCCTTTTAAATGTGGATATTGTTGTAATTTTGGATATGCGTGACAAGGTAACATTTCACCGTGTGTATAAATATTTATACCTTTGTCTTTAGTTTGTTCAAGTAACAACTCTAAATCTTTTAAGTCGTGTCCACTTACAACAATAAAAGGCCCTGCCGCTATTTCTGTCGTAACTTTTGTAGGGATTGGATTTCCATAAGTTTCAGTATTGGCTTTGTCTAGCAATTCCATACATTTTAGATTTATTTCACCAGTTTTTAATACTAGGTTTAATAATTCTTCACTATTATTATTCGTTGAAATTTGTTGTAGTGCTTCATAAAAATATTTGTCAACTTCATTATTTTTATAACCAAGTATTCTAGCATGATATGCGTATGCTGCCATACCTTTAAGCCCAAATAAAATTAGTGATTTTAAACTTTTTATATCGTCCTCTGCTTGCCAAATATTATTAACGTCAAAGGCTTTATCGCAGTAAATATTTTCTTTGATTTTATTTATTAGTTTTTTCAAAGAATCATTATCAAAATTTACATTAGTTACTGTAGCAAATAGACCTTTTATTATTAAGTCAGTGATTTTGTCGGATTTTTCTGAATAATTTGCTAGTTGAATAATTGATGAAACAAGTTCATCTTGTAAATTCGCTGTATCAGGTTTTTTACCGCAAACACCAGATATAGTGCAACCTTTTCCATTCATAGTTTGTTCGCATTGAAAACAAAACATTGTCATAATTTATTTCTCCTTTTCGAATAATGTATTTTTTCTTGAAAAAATTTGCTATTAGTAAGTAAGTTAATTTATTTGTTAATAAAATTTGATATTGATTTTTCTATTTATGCTTTATAATATTTACTGGGAAAAGATTTCATATTTATTTAATCAGTGGCAGAGGTATAAACATGGAAGATAAGAATAAAAAGAATATTGAAGATAAAGCAAAATTAATTTTAAAAGAACGTAAGGAAAAAGCAAAAAAGAAAAGACCGGAATATAAAAAGAAAAGGGTTTTTGTACCTGTAATAACAGCAGTAATTTTAGTAACGATTGGATTAGTTGCAATTATTCATTCAACATTTTTTCAATCAACAGATGATGCATTTGTTGAAGGTAGATTGATATCTGTTGCTCCACGTGTTGCTGGTCCTGTTGTCAAATTATTAGTTGATGATAACGATGAAGTAAAAGAGGGACAATTGTTAGTCGAAATTGATCCTGCAGACTATGAAGTTAAACTTCATCAAGCTGAAGCAAAGTTAGCAGAAGCGAAAGCAAAATTACAAACTTCTGAACATAATGTAGAAGAAGGTTCTTCTAATGTTCAACAATCTTATGAAGATGTTAAAGCAACAAAATCAAGATTAGATTTTGCATCAAAAGATTATAAACGATACAATGCAATGTATAAATCAGGTATTGCATCTAAGCAAGATTATGATAGAAGTTCAACAAGTTATTCTGTTGCAGCGGCTAATAATAAAGCAGCAAATGAAAAATCAAAAGCAATGAAGTCGGTTTTGGCATCTCATAAAGCAAAAACAGAAGAAGCTAGGGCTGAAATTCAGAGATTGGAAGCAGAGGTTGAGCAAGCCAAATTAGATTTATCATATACAAAGATTTATGCTCCACAATCTGGCATGATTTCTGCAAGAAGTGTTGAAAAAGGCAATTATATACAGGTTGGACAACCGTTGTTAGAAATTGTTCCACAAAGAGTGTGGATAGTTGCGAATTTTAAAGAAATACAATTAACACACATGCAAAAAGGACAACCAGTATCAATCAAAATTGATACTTATCCTGGAAAACGTTTTAAAGGACATATTGATAGCATTCAACGTTCTACTGGTGCAAAATCTAGTTTGTTTCCACCAGAAAATGCTGTTGGTAGTTATGTAAAAATTGTTCAACGTGTACCTGTAAAAATTGTATTTGATGAAGATATTAGAAATTATAATATAGTTCCTGGTATGTCAGTTGTTCCAAAGGTTAAAGTTAAGTAGGTGAATGTAATATGACAGGTGAAGATATTAAAACAGTAGAAAAAACGTCAAAACCTGTTAATGAATATATTCAGGCTCTTGTAATTTTATTACCATCTATATTGGCATTGGTAGCATCATCAGCAACAAATGTATGTCAACCAAATATTGCTGGGTATTTTGGTGCAACACAATATGAAGCAAATAGTGTTATTACTAGTTATATTATTGCAAATGGTATAATGCTTCCTACAACTGGTTTTTTAGTTAGATTGTTAGGGAAAAAGAAATTATTTTTATATTGTATTGCATTATTTTGTGTAGGTGCATTTTTATGTGTTTTAGCAACTGATTTACATTTGTTGATTTTAGCAAGAATTGTTCAAGGTATCGGTGGTGGTTGTATACTGCCATTGTGTCAAGCAATGTTATTGGATATATTTCCTGATAGAAAAGATTTAGCAATGGCATTATTTGGTGTTGCCGCAATGTTTGCACCTCTTGCAGGTCCATTTTTTGGTGGCTACTTAACTGATAATTGGTCTTGGCAATGGGTTTTTATTATAAATATTCCATTATGTATTTTGTCTATTGGATTAGTAAAATTTTTGATACCATCTGATATTCCTCAAAAACAAAAGTATAATAAAAGGTTTGATGTCGTTGGTTTTGTAGGGATAGCATTAGCAATGAGTTGTATGCAAATAGTGTTAGATAAAGGTGAACAGTTTAACTGGTTTGATACAACTTGGATTTGTTGGTTAACTGGTATTTCAATATTTTCTTTTGTTTTCTTTTATGTATGGGAACTTGAATATAAATATCCAATTATTGATATTAGAGTTTTTAAAGATAAAAACTTTTTATTTGGTACAGCAATTAGTTCTATTGTGAATGTTGTTTTATATAGTACATTGTTATTGATACCACTGTTTTCTCAAAGTTTGATAGGATATAGTCCATCTGCATCAGGTTTGACGATGTTACCAAGAGCCGTAATTTGTTTGATAGGTTTGTTGCTTATGGGAGAAGTAGCAAAATATATTGAAAATAGAATTCTTGCTGCAATTGGGTTTGTTATTATGGCAATTGCTGTATTTATGTTGTCTTGTTTAAATACAACATCGTCAATGCTTAGTATTGTAATTCCTAATTTGATTTTGTGTTTTGGTGTTGCAGTTACTTTTGTACCAATTACAGCATTGTCATTTTCGACATTATCCCCAACGAAAACGGCTGATGCAGCAGCATTACATGCATTGTTTAAAAATGTCTTGACAGCCATTGCGACTTCTGCATCTTCTACACTTGTAACAAGGGTTTCACAAGTTTATCAAAATAATTTAGTTGAACACTTAGCATATCATAATCCTGTTTTTAGGGTTAGGTTTGCTGCTATGCAACATAAATTTATGATGATGTACCCATCTGTTGTTGCTACTAAGAAAGCAAGAGGAATGTTGTATAAACAATTACTTTTGCAATCAAAATTGGGTGCTTTCTATGATGTATTTTTAGGTATTACTTTTCTATGTATTCTTTCTATACCATTTTTATTGTTGTTAAAGAGTAATAAAAGTAAAAAGGTTTAATTAATATTTGAATTTGATAGTTAATACTGGTCTATCAGATTGTTTTTGTCCAAAGAATGAATATTTATATGTTGTTGGAAAAATTACTTTTATAAAGCACTTAAATATTTGTTTTTTATCTTTTCCATTTGTTAGTGAATATTTATAGAAATCTTGATTAGTATCATTTATCAATAAATATTCTTCAGAAATAAAAGGTCTTTTTCTTATAACGATTTGATTGTTTTTGAATTCAGAAATTTTTATAAATTTTGTATTTGGAAAATATTTTTGAAGTTCAGAATCGCTTAAATATTCATTATTAAATTTCTGTCCATCAAATGTGATATATGAAAATTTTAAGGTATGGGGATTGTAACCTAGTAATTTTTTATCAACAATATATTCAACTGTTGAATGAGTATCATATCTAACATTATTTAATTCATATTCTGAAAATCCACCAGAGCCAATAGTATAATGTTTTGTAAAATTATAATTGTTTTCATCAAACCCCATTTGCCATGTGCATTTAGTTTTAGAAAAAGAAAGTTTATCATTTTCTTTTATATGATTTGATAAAATAGTATTTGCGTTAACTCTAATCATAACTAAACTTAAAAATAAAATAGTTAAAAATAATTTTTTCATAATAAAAACTCCTAAATATGTTTGAATTATACAAAATTTATAAATTTATTGCAATTGTAATTTGCTAATGCTATTTTAACAGAGAAGAGGTAATGAATATGAAAAAATTTTTTACAATAATGAGTTTAATTTTGTTTAGTTGTACTTATGTTTTTGCAAATAATATCCAATATGGATATAATGCCCATGGTGATTATGTTCCAGTATCTGTAAATGGACAACACGTACAATATGGATACAATGCTCATGGAGATTATGTACCGACTTCTTATGGAAATCAACAAGTACAATATGGATATAATGCACATGGTGACTATGTTCCAACTTCTGTTGGTGGTAGGCAGATAAATTATGGATACAATGCTCATGGAGATTATGTACCGACTTCTTATGGAAATCAACAAG
>ERZ1034925.371-NODE-371-length-21000-cov-15.154261_pt1 | contig 21000 bp, 26 predicted proteins | sample MGYA00520687_ERZ1034925 | MGnify/ENA primary metagenome ERZ1034925 (study PRJEB33766, sample SAMN09781758) | gut metagenome | biome: gut microbiome | host: Homo sapiens | place: Madagascar | study: EMG produced TPA metagenomics assembly of the PRJNA485056 data... | reverse complement strand
AAATACGACACAAATATTTTACCATCACTTCTAAATATTTTTCAAGTCTAAATCGAAAAATTTACTTTTATAAAAAAACTCCCATATCGAAATATGATATGGGAAATGCAAAAGTTTAGTAATGTTCTCAACATATCAAGAACATTTTTATTCTAGCATAGGAATTTTTAAAATTCAACTCTATACTGTCAGATTTTCATAAAAAACCACGTTGGCAAGGCGTAGCTCAATTGATAAAGATTCACATAATATTTTTTGCCTCTTCTATTTTATCATAAAAAGATAAGAATAAAAAAGTCACTCGACGAATTAGGTGGCCTCAGGTAGCCTCCGCAAGGTGCTACTGCAATTAACTAAGTTTTAATAACCCCTTAACTATACTATCACATTCCTCTTTAAAATCAGACACTTTATCACGATAATAGTCTGTATTTAAACCATGTTCAGTGAGAACATCATTCGTAAATGCTTGAACTGGCAATTGCTCCTGCTCAGAAACAACCGCTAATTGATTATAATCAGGTATATTTGCAATTCGGTAAGGCTCTTTATTGTTAAAAATTTCTTTAAATTCATCAGGAGTCAATGCCATACCAAAACTATTTAAGTCATTGGCTAATTCTATTGTAAATTCGTTAAGTTCATCAAGAATTTGCTCGAATCTCTTTGCTGATTTTGTATTTTGCTCATTTTTCCTAGAAAATGGACGATAATTTTGACAAACAATCCCTAACATCTTGGGAAGAGCTTTAGTTTTTCTAGCAAATATCTCAAAGTCCGATACATTCCTATTCCATCCTCTAAAAATTTGATTCAAATTTTTTAAAGCTTGCCTACTAAATATACTAGGATTTACTGGAACAATAAAATAATCTGATAACATTACAAAAAGTTGATTTACTGCTGATAAAGCAGGAGACAAATCTACAATAATATAATCTTGACCTTCTCCTAATTTTTGAAGAGCCTGATAAACAGAATTAGGAATATGAGATAAAGCACTAATACCTGCCATTGATAATCCTACACTTTCCTCAAGTTCCGCAAATCGTAAGGATCCTGCTAACAATTGAAGATTCTCAGTTTTTTGGAAAAGTTCAATGTCGTTTAATTTTTGGTTAAATGTAGGTTCTATGTATTGTATAAAGTACTCATAGACATTGTTTTTAAGAAAAAAATCAGAATCATAATTAGCAAACAAATTAATTTGTTTAAAATCATCTAAAAATTCACTATCTACAGCTATCTCTGTCAAATTTGATTGAGCATCACCGTCAAGCATTAAAACCTTGTTTCCTTGATTAGCTAAACTCCATGCTACATTATAAGCTAACGTTGTTTTACCAACGCCCCCCTTATGATTAAAAAATGAGATTATTTTAGCCATAACACGCCCCTTATAGTAATTATAAACAAAATTTATTTAAAAATGTCCACAAGTATACTTTACTTCAAAGTTATTTAAAAGTCAATTCATAACAAACCAATTCCAACATGTCCTTATATAACAAAAAAACGCCCTGACCGAAGCCAGAGCGAGTAGGATTTGGATTTTTTATGAAAAAAATCATATTGGGTAAATATATTATATTGAGGTAACCTTAAATATAACAAAAAATACCCGTTCGATTTTGAACGGGTATTCATTTGTTATTTGATGTTCTGTTCTCCACCGAATTCTTTGAAGAGTTCGGATGAATACATTTTATCAACACGTAAGTTTAACTTACCATATTGATTTTGATAGTTCGCAAGCATGCGTGGCGTACGTACATAGCGACAGCTTACACCATCTGAGATATACCAACGACCTTTATACTTTCCGTCTTTGTCTACAATTTGAATTAAATACATTTCAATTTCTCCTTGATTTATTTGTTGGGAGGTGCCCCCGCTGTTATTCTCTGTTACATTTTCTACAATTCTGAGACCATCTACTGCTTCTGACCATCCGAGATAAGTCATTTGCCAGCCCATGTAGTTAAAGAGGTCTGCTCCTCCAGAATATGGCATCGTACGATTACCACAGCCAAATTCACTGTCATAGATTAAGGTTTCTTTTCCATTCGAATAAAACCAAGCCACGTGACCGTATCCAGCCCATGGCCCATTATCTATTGAGTAATACACCGGCACCCAAACATTGAGCGGTGGCTCTTCTCCCGGATGTGCAACTTTTGTATCTACTGCATACTTCCAAGAAACTTGGGCTGTAGGTTGTCGTTTAGGAGGATTGACCCCGTCATCCACATAAGCTAAACATCCGCCACTCACCCCTGGCACATTGACATCAGGGATTACTTTTTGTTTCCAGCTCATGTTATTTCTCCTCTAAAGGCTCTAATCCATATTTTTCACGTTCTTCCGCAGTCATAGGTTTCATGCCTGTCGGTTGCTCCACTTTTTCAAATGTTTCTTCAGTCATTTACCTCTCCTTTTTTAACATGTTTATTTATCTTATTTTCAATTTCTGCCTTAAAAAGTTGCGGGACTATTTTGATAAGTACTTCATAACTTTCAGTACTATAAAGTTTATAATTTGCGGCTAAGCTAAATCCTGTAGCTACACCAAATACCAATGTCCACAAAATCAAAGCTGTATTCACAAAGAAATCATGCATATTGAAAATTGGAATTCGACTGACCACATACGGAACGCTTGCCGCAAGGGTATTGATGGCAAAACCAAGCCACAATTTTTTTGAAAGAATACTAAGTCCCTTTTTATTTCGCCACATAAGAGATGTTACTGTATCTCCAAATGCTAGGATAATCAAAATAAAGCTCATCACTTCTGGATACTGTATTTCCCCTAAATACTTAAATAATATTTCCAATTATCTTTTTCCTTTCTAACCTAGAAGAATTTATATTGCTCAATCAATGGGCAACATTATGAAGTCATTCATATATTGCGTAGGCGTAATTGTAGATTCTGGTAAAATACGCAATACGCCATTAACAACACGTGCCCTCGCTCCAATATAATTGGCGTTATTCCCGTTCATTATTGTTATTGTGGTATCACCAGTAGAGTTTATAGAACCTGCACCATTTAAACTGCAGACATCTTTCCAAGCTCCTGCTGGTATATTTGCATTTACAGAAAGACTATTACAACTGAGTTGCAATACGCCATTTTTTACCCGATACCACGGACTCCCGCCTTTTATAGCAAAGCCTGTTTTGGGCGTTAAACTTCCTTTAGGTAAATCTCCAGCAGTAAGACGAGCAATTTTTGAATCCATCTCATTAAAATTCGATTCTATAGCCTCTGCACTTCTGGGCATACCATGATAAATTGTTTCCATTAATCAAACCATCCTTCCTTTTGTAATTTAGCAACAACATCCGCATACCATAATTTTGGTACATCTTCCAATTGGTATGTTCCTTTTTTTATGTGCGCAACGTACAATCCTACCATGATTATTTCTCCTTCTCTAATTGACTTACTTTAGCTGCCAACTCAAAAATAGCTAGGTTTGTTTGTTCAAATTCTTCTGGGGAAACAACATCAACTGTTTCCCACTTATTTTCAACCCAGTCAAAACCTGTTATAACTTTCCCAGGTTCTTCTGGAGGTTTAACCTCTGTGAAAGGACGAGCAATAACTTCATTATCTGGTGCTTGCCACTCTGTAAAATTTTTACCTGTTACTTTATACACTGTTTTAGACATCTTAATTCCCTTCTATTTTTTCTTCTAATTGAATAAGTCTTTGCAATAAGTTATTTTGCGTAGGTGTTGCTTTATTTTTGGTAACAACAACTTGACTTTCGTCTGTGTTTTCTCCAATAGGTTCGCCCCCATCAACGTGGATCATTAAACTTTTTACACCATCAAAAAGAAGGTATTCTCCACTTTCTGGGCGATGATTGAATTTGAAATTTTCATAATCCAATGCAACCTGGATAACAAGCTCATTATTAGCCCATGAAATAATTCTATTTTCTACTATTTTTGGTATTGTTCCGCCAAACGTTCCATCCGGTTCCTCTCCCAATGGAACCATACCTATACCATACTCCCATGTGTCAATGTAAACTGTGGGTAAAGTATTCATGATTCGCTTAATTGTTATTTGCACACCTTGCGGAACAAATCCAATAATTAATTTCTCAATATTTTCAAGCCTTTCATCAAGAACAGTAAAGTCTCCAAAATAATCGCTGCTTCTTGCTACGATAACCTCACTATCCTTTGTAGCATTAGCAATTACATTTTTAAAGTCATTTTCAACTTTAGTTTGGCGTTCCTCTACTTTCTCTTGGCGTTGCCGATATTGTTCTATCCATTTTTTTAATTTTAAAACCCAATAGCCACACCAACGCATGAATAAATAAATGATTCTTCGGACAGCTTTCGAACTTGCTTTTGTTCCCATTCCTTCAGATAACTCGAGAATATACCCATCTTTTGCCCCTTTATCAATATATTCAGGTTCTTCAAGATTAAAGTCTTCAAAATCTGAGAGATAATCCTCTTCAAACTCTGCTTCCGAAGCCCCAGAAACTGAATCGCTTTTTAGCGGAACATATTTTTCTGATGGTTTATCATACTTAGTCATATGTCTCCCTTCTTCTTATTTTTTCTTTTCTAAAGCAGCTATTCTTTTCTCTTGCGCTGAAATCATGTTAGATTGCTCTAGTATTTTTTGATTTTGCTCTGAAATTAATTCGCCTTGACTTTTTTGTAAGCTAACAATTTCTTCTTGTTTTTTATTGTTGGCTTGCTCTTGTCTAGCAATCTCAGCTTCGAGTTCCCGTAACATTTTTTCTTGCTCTGGAACTCTGTTTACCATTTCACGCAAAGACTGAGCTTCCGCTTTAAGCTCTTCAATGCTTTTTCTTGAATTGTCGATGTTTTGTTTTGCACTATCCAGCTCATCAGAAAAACCTCTAAATTGTAATTGGAATGCTGACAAAGTTTGTTTACTTTCTCCTAAAACCAAATCAATTTTATGCGGTTGATTTATATCAATGCTTTTTTCTACCACTTGTTGATAGGTAACTTCAGAGATAAATTTATTATCTATTGGATAGTAATTTCCTAACTCAAAGGGTTGGTATCTATCATCTAATAAATCAAGATTAACCGTTGTTACACCCCAAGTTACTAAAGCAACCCTTTGGTCTCTGAGGTATTGTTCCCCTTTGGTTTTTAAATAGCGAGGTTGCTTAGTATCTGACCAATTCACAGATTTTTCAATAATCCCGAATTCTTCAATAAGTTTCTCGTCGTCCAAATAATCTTTTCCGCCATTCACAGAGCGGATAGTATAGCGTTCCCTAGCCAGAATAGAATTGTCAGTTTCTTGCTTTTCGATTTCTGCTCCTGTAGGAACGATACGAGTAATAAGCTCATCAGAATTCATTGACTTGGCAACTTCAATCATGTTTCGGGCAACTTTAATTGGTTGATTGATTTTTACACCATACTCTGCAACATAATCTAAAACCATTTCGTCATTCTGATTTCTCAGAATAAGATTCCCTCCCAACCTATCAATAAGTTTATTTTTGATAGTATCGAAAGTATCTTCATATCCTATACCACGATAGACATTTCCAGTATTGCTGTTGACAGTGACTTCTCCCAAAACGAAGCGTTTATGAGGCTGTACACTTTGGTTGTGCCTATTGATAATTGTCTCCAAATAAGCCCGTAGATTGCTTACCGAAACATCCTTAAAACGCTGCGAACTGTCATGTAAATAATCAAGGTAACCTACACATTGGACAGCTTGAGTGAAATGCCCTGAACTATCCATTTTCAAATTTTCTATTTTGCGGACACGTCCCTCAAATTCTTTTTTTCCTGTTCTTGTGTTAATTACCTTAATTAAACTGATAAGCGGTTTTAAATTCGCATAACACGGGTTAGAGAGTGTTGAAGTAAAAGTAAAAGTTGGAATGCTCCCTAACTCTTGTTTTATAACCCCTGTTGAAAGCTTAGGCGCTACTTCTGAAACGTCATGAATAACTTTGCCGATTTTATCTGTATAATCTTTGTACCAAATAACTCTATACATTACATCATCACCTCACCAAGCAACCTGAAGCTAAATGTACCATTACCTATCAGCTCTAACTCGTTAACTCCTTTTAGCAATTGAAAATCAAAAAATTCATTTCTACCTTTAGTAAGCGGGAAATCCTGATTTAAATACTTAATAGAACCAGAATTACCACTAAAATTTATTATTGGACTAATTGCCTTGTCGTAACTATTCCAGATATGAATTGTTTTTTTGTATTCAACAGTAAAAGACAATTTTTGCTCATACTTATCTGGATACCACATGTCATTCCACAAATCTTGTTTAGCGTCGCTATCAACAATAAAAAATGGACGAGCAATAAAACTAACAGAGACAGCAATTTCATTTTTTTCATGAATATCATCAACATCGACACTTTCACATTTTGCGTACCAGTAACCTTCTTTGTCATGACTATCATATAGCTTGGAAAAGTCAGCCATCATCACTTCTCGCTTGATTACATTTTCTATCGCTTTCCTCTCCTCATAATTGGGGACAACAGCTACAAATTTGTAGTTTATCTTTCGCATTTCAAAAAATCTTTCTCCAAATATTGAAGAAAAATCATGCTCCCCGTTTGTATAAGGAATAGAAACTGTAACTGATTTTTCCTTGGGTGTAGGGGCTGAACGCTCTGTGAGATACAGGCCATGAGCTTTACTGTCAAAATCCGCAAATTGTATTTTTTCTTTAATTTCTAAAATGACAATCGCCCCCTATCTTGATAATTTTCGAAACCTAATCTATCTATAGTATCTGGGTGTCCTCCAACTATAGCCGCTCCATCAAGCACTAACTTCTCTCTTGTAGCTTGAATTAAATCATCCATTTTTTTAGTAAGTATAGACCGGTCAGATTTGACTTCTCCAGAAAAACCTAGATCGATATCAAAGCCCTGTACAGCTACATCACTCGTTTTTTGTATCAAATGACGCATTGCGTTAACTGCAGATTGTGTTTTTTCTTCAATACCACTCGCTACACCTAAAGCAAGGAATGAACCTACTTCACGTTTTAACAGACGTGAAGGCGATTTAATTTCAGCTTTTCTCTTCGCTTCTGCATTCACTCTATCTACTAATGATTTCATTGCAGCTACTGCAGAACCAGCACTAGCATTTATACCATTTGCAACGCCTAAAGCCATATTGCTACCAATAGAATCAAATCCTCCTACTGAACTTGCTCCATTTTTAGCAGAATTAGCTAAAGAAGTTCCTGCACTTTGAGCACTTCCTCTTCGATATTCAATACCGTGGACATAATTCATACCAGCATCTTGCCCAGTATTTCGGAAATCATTAGTTTTGGTTTTAGCGCCTTGACTTGCATTTTCTGCAAGTGATGAGCCCGCATTTTTTGCGCCACCTTTTCCATTTTCGACACCTTTATTATGAGCATCTGCAGCATTTTTACCATCTTGAGCAGTTTTTTGAGCTGTCTTACTTGTCTCGCTAGTTACACCTTCTTTAAGATAAGAACCTGCAGCTTTGGTATCTCCTTGCTTCAAAGCATTAATGAAGTTTTGACGCCCTTTTTCACCATCAACAAACATGCCGGGTGGCAATGTGCCTAATCCATTTTGAACATCCGCAGTTATGCTTGCTCCAACGGCTTTCACATTTCCAGAACGTAGTGCATTGACAAGATTAGTAGCCCCTTCTACCCCTTTTTCTTGAAGCATAGCTGCCATAATCGTCATTTGTTCTGCAACACTTGCACCGTTACTTCTGTAACTTTCAAGAATACCTAAAAGATTTTGGTCAGTAAGATTTTTCTCGTTCGCCAAAGCAGCTGCTAACTGCTCTGCAGTAGTTTGATTTTGTGAAGCTTGGAGAGCAAGCCAATTTTCTCCAAACGCTGTCTGCGCTTCAGTCAATGATTGGTTTTTATTTTGCAAGTTAGTGATTTCTTGTTGAAAACTTGCTTTTTCCATCTCATCATTAGACTGAGCTTGAGCCTGTTTAAGGTTCTGAATTTCTTGATTATTCGTATTGATCAACTCAATTTGCTGTGAATTTGACTCTCTTAAGTTTTCTAAAGCTGTATTGGCTTCCTCTTTACTAATAGAGTCTCCTAATTCAATACGTTCTCTAAGTTTATCAACGTAAGTTTGATTTGTTGTTGTTAACTCTTCAACTACAGCATTTCGTGAATTTACTAATGCAACTCTTTGAGACTCTGTTAATTGATTTCCTGCTTTGTCTGTGTTAGTGGTGAGCATTTGATTATACTCATCATTCACAGTAAGCAAATCAGAACGACTCTTTTGGAAATCAGCCATTAACGCAGCATTTGCTTTCTGCATAATACCTTGACGCTCATTTTCACTTTTGCCTTCGGCATTTGCGATTGCTTGACTGTATTTTTCAACAGCAGTTTGACGCTGTTTACCGCCTTCTTCAATAAGCTTAAGGCTCTGCTCATTGAATTTCTGCATCACTTCATTATCGCCAAATGCTTCTTGCATTTTTTGAGCACTGTCTTGTGTCGCTTGATTAAGCTTAGAAAATGTTCCACTTAATTGGTCAGCACTTTCTTTCGTACTATCCATAGCTTGAGAAAGGCGTTTTTGTGAATCAGAAGCATCGTCTGTTTCTTTGCCTAATTCACTTGTAGCTGAAATAGTTCCTCGAATAGCAGAGTTGTCCCAGACACTGGTATAGTTATCTTTAACATTTTTAAGACTTTTACCTGCTTTACTAAATGCTTCATCAGCACCTTTATCATCACCTTTTATCTTTTTCCAAACACCTTCAATACCTCGCCCAACTGCACTACCAATATCTAAAATACTCTTGAATGTAGCTATTAATGCTTGTGCAGCATCCACTACTGCTGCAATTGCAAATACTACTGTTCCAATAAGCACTGCACCTACAGTTTTAAATGCATCTCCAGCACTAGATAAAACTGGTTTCAAACTAGATAATGAATTTTTAATAGAGGTAAATGCAGGTTTCATTCCTTCAAAAGCTCTTCTGGTAAAGCCTTGAATATTTCCAAAGTTGGTTGTCCAAGCTGTAGCCATCGCTGCAACTGCTGCAACAACAATTGTAAATATGCCAGCTGTCGATAGCAGGATTCCTGATAAAGATTTCAGAGATGCACCGCTAACAGCTCCCATCGTTTTAAAACTGTTAGAAATTGTTACTCCAACACCACTCATGACAGTTCCTGTACCACCAGCTTTTAAACTTGCAGCACTAAGACTATCACCTAAAGCTTTCACAGCCTGTGTAGGATGTAAAATAGAAGTGCCAATTGAAGCAAACGATTGTTTAGTTTTTGCTCCAAATTGTACTGTCCTTCTCTCTAACATATTTACATTCGTCAAGAAGTTTTGACTTTGTGGCACGAATGCCATCATAGATTTTGTCCATGACTCGAAGAAATTTGCTTGACCAGTCCTATTAAGGATACCGGCAGCATTTCTAATCTCTGAAAATTTACTAATTATAGCTCCACTTGCAGTAGTAAATCTTCCTATATTAGATGCCATGTTAGACGCTATGCTACTGAATGCTGAGGCACTTTTTCCAACTAAAGTATTCAAACTTGCAGAAATTGGAGCTATACTTTTTACAGCCGTTTCTCCAAACTGAACGAATGGAAGAGCCAAACCGCTAATAAACTGTAAGCCTTTATAAACAGCTATAAGTTTGGCTACCTGAGGAATAAGTGCTGCTATTTGTTGATTATGCTCTTGTATCCAAGCAGAAGCTTGCTTAATTTTATCCGCTACGGCTTTCACTGCATCTCCGAAATTCCAAACAGATACTAAGCTTCCAAAACCACCATACATATCACCTAGTGCACTCAAAACACTTTTAACTGCATTGACTACACTTGTACCTACTCCGGCGAACTCCGTTTTGAAAATTTGAATATAAGGAGCGACGACATCTCCCAATTGTTGAACTTTGTTCCCCATTTTAGTGAGATTATTTTCAACAATATTTCCAAGTGATGCAATGTGCTCCTTGATGCTTGAGCCGGTAATCTTAGTTGACAATGTGTCCATACTATTTACAACAGAAAGTACACCACGTGTTATAGCGGCTTTCATATTGTCAAATGAACCCTTCCAGGTCGAACCCGCTTCCTTTGCTGCATTAGAAATCTTAGGGAAACTTGCTGTCCCTTCATTGAAGACTCTATCAAGTACATCAAAGAATTCTTCCGCACTAATTTGACCATCACTCAAGGCTTTCATGACATCTTCAGTAGACTGACCTGTAGCTTCGGCATACATACGATAAACTGGAATACCTGCTTGTACAGCACTGTTTAAATCACCCATATTCGCACGGCCTTTTGCGGTCATTTGTTGCATCTGGAGTGTTACTCGTTGAAGCTGTTCATTAGTACCATTCCCATAGAAAGAAACAGCATTCATGAAATTCTTTGTATTTCGTGTAGCTTTGTCCATAGACTGACCAGCTGTAGCGAAACCTTGAGCAGTTTTAGCTGCCGTATCTAAACCATATGCCGTACCTTTCGTAGCCGTAGTAAGCTCGCTAAGTATTTGTTTGGCTTTAGAACTACTACCCGTCATGACAGTCATATTTCGAGTAAAGTTCTGCATGGTATCAGAACGTGATAATGCGGATTGAAATTGTCCTGTCACTAAAGAAGCTGCAGAGCTTGCCAGCTTGTACACACCTAAAGCGCCTACAACGCTTTTAAGACTTCCTGTTGCTGAACGATTAGAACCACTAAATTTCGATAAAACATTCGAGGCTTTAGAAAAGACTGATGTGAAGTTTGCGTCTCTTGCTCTTAACACAGCTTCAACTGATTTTTGTGTTGCCATTTACTCCTCCTCTCCGAATATTTCCTCAAAAAGTTGTTCATTACGTTTCAACTCTTCTATTTTTGTTCTCTCTTCTTCTGGTACTTTCCCAAAAACAGCTAGTCTAGCTTTTTTATAATCAAATATTGATTCAGGCGTCACAAATTTATAAAAAAGCTGTCCGTTACGCTCTTCTGTAACTTCAGATAATCTTTTTGTGAATGCAGCCTGAACTTGCTCTTCTTGAACTTTTAAATCCATGAGTGCAATAGCTTTTTTCCTGATAGCTATCTCATCCATAGACATACGATCAATTTCTAACAAAGAAAAGCTCGGAAAATACTGCAATAGTACTGCCCGAGCTTCATCATTATCTGCTTTTAAGCTAGTTTGTTCTCTTGAGTCGATTTTTTTATAAGCTTCTCGACTTCTTTCATCACCGTCTTGGTAGCGTTGCAGGCTTTCGCTGTAGACTTTATAAAACCCACAAGCTTTGTTAAGGCTTTATCATCCACAGTTTCCAAATACTCATCAATATCGTTTGGTGTAATCTCTGGATATGTATTCAAACAAGCCTTAAGAAGTTTTGCGATACTCAAAAGATTCACATCATAAATCGCCGTCGCAAGCAAATAAGCTAATTCCTCGTTAAGACTCCCATCAGAAATACGATCAATTTCTTCAAGAAATTTCATACCAAAAAATAGATTGTATTCTTTACCGTTAATTGTAATCATGCTTTAGTCTCCTTTATCCGCTTTATTCGAACGTTGTGCTACCGATGTTTTTTTGGGTTGATATTCTGGGATAACTTCTTTTTCTGTGCCATCCTTCAAAGAAATATATTTCGTAATTTTAGCTACAGTACCAGCATCAATCTCTTCTTCCCCTCGTTCGAATTTACCGTTGGCTGTAAATGTAGTTTTCACGGACACATTGGCATCAACGCCTGCTGTTTTTTCCCATCCACTGAGATAACCTGAGGCGTGTTTAGAATCATATTTGTTATTTGAGTTTTGTTCGGACAAATCAACTTCCCAAAGGTCAACTTCTTTGTTGTTTTCTTCCGCATAGTGAAGCATTTTAACAAGCTCGCTTTTAGATTCCAAAAACTCCATTTCTACTGTGTATGTAGAAGGGGACGGAGCTACAATATTGCCGTCTTTTGTGGCTACCGTATCACTTTTTTGTTCTTCTTTTAGCGAGTGAGTAATTTGCAAAGCAAGGCGACGCCCTTCCACTTTACCTCGTTCTTCTACTAAACCAACATAGAGGACTTGTTTCAGTCCTTGGATTGCTTTTTCCATTTGTATTTTTTCTCCTTAACTTAATTTGAATTGCAGCTAAAGGTAAGTGCTGCATGCCATAACTGGTCTTTAGTACTATCGTCCATTAAAAGGACATCTTCATCAAGCGTATTAACCCAATTAAAATTTTCTGTTTTTTGTAAATTATAAACAGTTGCCTCAATACGTTTAACCAACTTTTGAAGGTACAGTAATTCATCAGCCAAAGCATAAACATGAATAACCTGTTTTAAAGACACAATAGGCCTTTCCTTGGTATAAGTACCTGTTGCCAACTGCTCTCCAACAACAATAAATGGATACTCTACTTCTTCCTGAGGCAAGTAAAAATAAGTATCCACGTCTAAGAGTGGTAGAACATGTAAAAGAGCATTAGTAAGTTCTGCTTGGGGATTGAGTATTTCCATTATTTAAAAAGCCTTTCTAAATCTGAGATAAAATTCGCAGAGGCAATATCAAAAGCATGCTTCAAATAAAATTTACCTGGAATAAATCGAGTACCATATTCTTGATAAGCGGCATACTCCGTATTATAAGAAACAGAGATACTCAGACCACCGTCTCCAGTGCTTAATTTTGCAGATCGTTTCAGGATATAAGTGTCTACTGGAACTCTGGATTGAGACATCTTAAACATGTCTGCACCATTTCTTCTCACCACTTCTTTTACATCGCTTAAATCTCCTCGTTTTGTTAGTGCCAAGTGAAGAGCATCTAAACCAGAGAGAGAAATTTCATAATCAGCCATGACCACTACCTTTTTGCTTGACTATATAAAAAGTACTTGTCTTATCATAGTTCACTCGCTTTTCAATGTTATATTTTGAGCCATTGACTATGATATAAGTAACAGGTTTATCATATCTTGTTATAGTCCTCAAAACTTTTGTTTCATCTTTCAAGTTACCAATAACAAGTTGTGATTTTTCGGCTCCCAATTCAGATAAATTGCCAAAAATTTTTGTTTTTTGAGGGGCTGCTTGTTCCGTTCCAATTTTTCCACTATTTTCAGCAAAAACTAAAGTTGCTAAAGTGTCATACCGCATCTAATACCCCCAAACGTTACCACTACAGGCTTTTCCTTTGTATTTGGATATAATGTCCATATACGCTTTAAAGTCATTATCAGAGTAGGAAATACTCTCACCATCTTGGCTATAACTCGTCATCCCTTCGTTCTTTCTTCGGTTGTATCGAATAATAGAAACTTCTGTGATAACAAAATCTAGCTCAGGTGGTATTTCTGTCCTATCAATCAACACAGAAAGTTGCGAAGTGACTAAACTTTCTATTGTTTCCAACAATTCATCTTGCGTATTGTCTGATATTCCTAATAGTGTTTTAATTTGTTCTATAGCCACTTACACCTCTCCTTAATTTATTACCCTAGCGTAACAGAAGCCTGAATAACGTTATCTGCTTCTACAAACGATGGCATAGAAGTCGCACTGGCTTTTGTCCAAGTTGCAATAGGATCTAAACTTGATTCATAAATCATTGTGTAGATGTTTCCTGCTTGTGAGTCGAGAGTACCGTCAGTGACAAGGCGAGATTCTTCAGGCGTCATACCAAACACAGTAGAACCAAGAGAACCACTCGGAACGAATGCAATATCACCGTCTGCAATAAAGCGATGTTTTTCATACTTACCATTTGCCAATTGTTTACGATAAGCTTTGTTATAAACTTTAATTGTTGGCAAACCTGCTGCAGTTAAATAATCATTCAGACCAGTCAAAGTAGCCATCGTGCTTGATTTTTCAAATTTCTTTTGAATTGAAGCATTTTGCAGAATTTTTTGCGCAGTTAAACCATTCATAATCATTTCATCCGGTTCAACGTCAGCTTCAAGTACCCAGTTCATGATATCTGCAATCGGGTCAGAAGACGCAGTTGACCAGTTAGCTTGCTTTTTATTTTCTGCTTTCATTTGGTAATCAACAACACTCTTAATGCCGTTTTCATCAAGTGTGATTTTACCTTTTGTCAATACTTCCATACGCATTGCTTCAATACGTGCTTTTACAGAATTAATCATATTCTCAGTATCATTAAAGATATTTCGAATAGCGAGTTCTTGTTGCTGTTGAAAACCAGGCGCTTTTAACATAAGCAGATTTTCTTCAGACAAACGAATTTTACGTTTAATATAAGCAAGTTCCATATCTGTCATACGACCTTCACGGCTTGCAATTTGTGCTTCTGCATCAAAAGCTGATACTGATGCTACAACTGGGGTGCGATTCCCTGTACGGATATCACGGAAAGTAAAACTAGGCACTTTTACAGCAGGAAAGAGTTTATCCCCTAGATACTCTGTTGTTTCCAAATCATTTGTAAAAGTAATAAGCTCCTGAGGTGTGATGATTTCATTAATAGTTGACATTATTTTGTTCCTCCTTATGCATTTTTATCTGTCTTTGTTGACTTTGTTCTAGAATCCGCTGTTGCTGGCTGGTTATCTTCTGAATAAAATTTAAGACCTGTTAACGCAGCTTTAGCTTCTGGTGTAGGTTTTTCAGGAAGTCGTCCCTCCAAAATATAACCTTCAACGATTACACCAACTGGTTGCTCACCCTTAGATACATCTACATCATTAATTGTCACTCCAATAGCTGTGGCATCATTTTTAGGATAGAACGTTCCAGCTGGGATGATGCCATTTGCATCTTTTTTCGGATGTGTTGCATCAATTTGATGTGTGAAACTGATAAAGTGTTGAGATTGTAAAAAATTAATGACATCAAAATTCTTTTTAGTACGTGTAAACATGTTTATACTCCTTTTCTTTTATTTGCTTCTGCCGCCATACGTTGGCCAAGGCTAGGCGTTGTTTTCTTAGATCCCGTAGTCACTTTCTTACTTTTAGTTTCTGAAAGCAATGTTTGAATTGATGATGCTGTAGTTTCATCAAGAACTTTTTTCAGAAGAGGGATAAGTTTATCTGCAGCTTCTTTAGATAAAGTCGCAATAAATTCTGAGGCTTCTTTTACGGATGAATCAGACAACGCCAGTCCCTCTAGCATAGGTTTAACTTCTTCAGCAGTATATGTTTCTGCAGTACCCTCTTCTTCTGTTTGCTCGTCAGAGTTATCATCGGTCTGAGTATCTGTTTCGGCATCTTTTTCCAATTCGTCCACTTGCTCCTCTGACTTCTCTTCTATTTTTTCAACATCCTCTTGGATGTCATCAACAGCTTCTTGCTCCTCGTCCGTTTCAGCGATCTCTTGAAATGAATTAACCGCATCTTTCAGAGTTTGGAGTAAACTTTTTTTATTTTTTGGCATATTTGCCCCTCCTTTTGTATTTCAGTGTTCTTTAAAGCCTGCACTGATAAAAAGGCATTAAAAAAGCCACAAGATGTGACTTATTAATTACGTTGCATATTACGCTCTATGTTCGCTTGTCTTCTTTTCCAGTAATCTTTCCCAAGAATGTCCTTTAGATGAGTTTCACTCTCATGTGGAAGAGAAGAACATCTACAAAAAGGATGCATAGGCGCTCTATTCTCCCCAACATTAGCTTTTGCAATAGGAAAAACTTTACCAGACAACGGAGCGCATTTATCACAAGCACTGGGTTCTGTTACAAACTCATATTCTGTGAAGCCCGATTGTTGAAAGCTATCCAACTGAACATTCAATTGAATATTTGCGCTTTCTGTAATTAACAAACGTAAAGCGTTGCTTCTCGATACTTCCAAAGGATGCATTAACCGCATCAATTCTGTCGCAAACTTACTAGGATTAACGCCACGTAAAAGCAATTCATTGAGGGCTTTTTTTAACAATCCCCTTGTATCTTCAATATTCAGCCATAAACGAGTGGACCAGTTCGCATTATTGAATGAACCATTGACAAGTTCTTCTATTAATTTTTTATCTATATTTATAGAACTGCTTAATATTCCCGCTTGTCTTTGATATTCTATGATTCCCTCATTTATTAAAAACTCTTTGAATTTCGGCTCCAACCGACTATGCAGTTGGTCTAGCTCTAATGAGAGTTTAGCTTTTAACAATTCCAAACGATTCACACGCATTTTCAAATTATAAAGCTTCAACTCTGCATTTGCCCTTTGTGAGAAGTCTTTGTTTTTCACGTACTCTTCTGCTTTCTTGTTAAATGCTTTTACATCCATCTTGTCCGCAGCTTTCATGAAATCAGCCATGCTTATCTTTTCAGATTCCAAGTAACGATTGAGTTCTTTTTCAATCTCGAAATTAAGATTCTCAATGGTTCTCTGATATTCAGCTCTCACATATTCAGTAAACTCTTTTTCACGCTTTTTTATACTAGAAATATTTTCTCGCTCACGTTGAGCCCAATAATCATTCTTCTTCATGAGCTACATCTCCTGAGTTATCAAAATAGGTTTCAATTGTAGCGTCCTCATTTGATTGTTGCTCTTCTTCGACTCGTTCAATCTCAGCTTGTGGATCATCAATGAAAGAAACAAGACTATATTTTGTCTGTGTGGAAACTGGTGTGCCGCTATTTATTAGCATGTTCATCTCATCAACAACAGAATACGGAATATTAGGCTTGAATACTATTTCAAGAGCACTCAAATCTTTCATACTTTCATCAAAATCTAATTCATAGGTTTTAACATAGTTTTCTAGTGCAGTACGTGTAGAATGAGCATTAACAAATAATTGATAACGTTCTTTTGCGGACTTCTTGAAATTACTCATTGTTGAAGCTGTAGCTTGTTGAAAGCCAAAAAGCTTATACTTCATGGACTCACCACTCGCATTACCGGAAAAATTCTCGTCCGTCAAGTCCGGAACATTTGAAAGTGAGAAGATATCTTTTCTCAGTCGAGTTTTATATGTCTCGATGGCTTGTACATCTAATGTTCGATAAATATACTTTGCATCCACCTCAGTTGGCTTACCGTCAGCATCCAATCCACTTTGAGCAAAAATGACTTTGTTAGCATACATCTTTTTATACTCATCAGTATCTTTAAGCTTACGTATATCTCCCTTAATAACCAATACAGCATTTACCAAATCGTTCAAATGGTTAGCTGTATTAGCTTCAGCTAAATCATAGGCATCAATCAAGCTAAGTAAATCTTCATAGTCACCAGAGCGTGAGCGATTATTTTGATACTCAATAAGTGGCACTCCCTCAAAGAAATGGCTTACTGAATCCACTTCCTTAAGTTCACTCCCTGACAATATATACTCAATAATCTTTTCGGGTGTATATAATGTAACTCGAGTTTCTTCTAATTTGTTTCCTTGTTTTGGATAAGTCACATATCTTACACCTGCTATTGGTTCTTTATCTACAGCATAATCGTAAATTACAAAGCACTCGAACACGTTAAGAAGAGTTACTTTATCATCTTGTACCAGTTCGTAAGCTCTACCATACTTGGAAATATCAAGCATTAATTCACTGTTATGACGAGGCATGTCACTATTTTTATCAAACTGTGCAAGTAAATCCAATATATTATCATCAACATGTTTTAGTCTTATCGGGTTGCTTGTTGTATATCCAACCTTGAACTGAGTGATGACTTTACCAAAATTATGAAAAACTTTTATATTCTCTTCTTCATACTTGTTTTTTCTAATGTAGTTAGACATGGTTGTATTTTTAGCTTTATAATAATCGTCTAAAACATTGAGGCGATTGCGTTGTTTATTTTTATGGTCATTAATAAAAGCAACTAGATCGTTAAGATTTTCTAGTAGTTCACCAAGGCTGCTATATCTATATTGGTAATTCGCACTCTTGTCATATTTTTTATTTATACTCAACTATCTCTCCTCTCCTTGATTAATAAATACTTAGCTTATGTATCTTCTCTGCTCCTTCGTCTGCTGTGAGTTCTTCTCCAGCATTCACAATACTGTCTGTATAAAGTGCGTAGCGCATGGCATCCATAACATCGTCATTTTCTTTCACAGGTTCGCCCGTTCTTTCATTCCAAACATAGTTGTAGATTTCTTTTTTAAATACTTTGACATCCTCAGAAATATATAGTTTTGATTGATAAAAAAGCTTTGAGATATGTTCAATCCCTGCTAGAACTTTCTTATTGGCTAATATAGCTTGGATACCTTTATCTCTCATTTTTGCAACATGTTCTGGACGTGCTGAATCACAAAAAAACGGCATGTCTCCATACTCGTCTATTAACTTCAAAGCAATATCGCACCACGCATCAATATAAAGCCCTGTGTGCGCATGTTCTTCTAAAAGGTAGTATTTATCGTTTTTAACTCCAAACACAAGAACAACGCCATTGTGTCCCTCTGAAAAACCAAAGTCAACACCGGCAACATAACGTTCGAAATGAATACTTTTCATCTCTGAGAAAGGCATATAATGCTTTTCTCTATCGAACAGACCGTATATAGAACCTTTACCAGATACCCACAAGCCTTTGATTGCACGGTCATATAACATTCCTTGTGGGGTTGATAGTTTAATATTCTTTTTATAATCTGGATCAAGTAATTCGTTATCATCAAGTGAAAAATGATAATTGAGGATACGTTTACTCTTCTTGTTATCGATGTAATCTTTTTTTAGCCAATGTTCTGGATGGTCCGGATTAGTATCGCAAATAATACGAGCACCTCGCCCCGAACACCGTGCAATAATTTCATCAAATACTTCTGGATTGCATAAACTTGCCTCATTTATATAAGCTCCGTATGCTGTCATACCACGAATACGACCAATACCGCTGATATTTCCTGTTGAAGTTTGAACAATACTTACTCCCAAGAGTTTGAAATTATTGTATCGATCATAAGAAATATTTATCCCCCAGTTCATTAACTCAGTAATAATATTTTGTCTTATATTACTAAGTGTAAATCCAGCGAGAATATATTGTGGATTATCTACACCATCCTCGTCAGCTATTTGTCTAACTCGTGCTAATTCTTTCAAAAATAACAAGTTATCTAGAACAGTTTTTCCGCTACGTTTCGCCCCATGATTGATTAAGATATGCCAATCGTCATTATTATTTAACTCTCTAAGTATTCTATCTTGCTTTTTAGTAAGTTTCATTTCAATTTCTCCAAACTATCTGCAAGTCGCTTCAACTCATCATCTTGATTATTTCCAGAATCAGATGCTGCTTTGACAGGTAATGTTAGTTTAACCAGATCAGTAAGCTGTTGAATAGCACCTAGGATTGCTGAATTATTTGCATGTTTAGCTGATTGACCTTGGCGCTCTGCCCTTATTAAATCATTTTTATTTTTTTTGATGATGTCACGTAACTCATTTTCTGATTCTTTCAAAGTCCAAGATAAGGTACGCTGAACTTCTTTTCTTTTTTGTTCTCTTAATTCATCAATCCTACCCGAAACCTCCCCGTTGTTAGCAAGTTCAGACGCTCGCTTCCAAACAGTCTTGTCAAGGGTTTCCGGCTTCACGGTGTAAATTTCTCTATAAGCCTGTGAATAACTCTTGTTTTCATAACCAACTGCAAAGGCAAATGCTTCCTGTTTTGCAGTCAGCCTGTCTTTTGCAGCCATGCTTTTTCTCCTAATTTATTTTTATAGCCTTTTCCCCTGTGAGTTCCTCCCAACGATTAATAATCACATCTGCATATCGTGGGTCTAATTCCATGAGATAGGCATTTCTTCCATTTTGCTCTGCAGCAATTAAAGTTGTACCCGAACCACCGAATAGGTCTAAAACTACGTCGCCCTCTTTACTTGAATTCTGCATTTGATAATCAAATAAAGCAACAGGTTTCATTGTCGGATGCTCACCGTTTCTAACAGGTCTATCAAAATTCAACACTGTAGTTTGTGATTTATCGCCATACCATATAAATTTTGAATTTTTAATATGCCCAAACATACAAGGTTCATGTTTCCAACGATATGGATATCCCATTCCCATGTTGTTTTTATTCCAGATTAACTCTTGTGCAATTTCAAATCCGGCTTCATCAATAGCAATATGGAAATTAACTTGTTCTTTTGCCCCATACCAAACGTAAACAGATGCACCTTGTTTTAAAACTTCTTTTGCAGAACTGAATACACTGTATAAGAACTTACGAAATGCTTGACTATCCATATTGTCATTTTTTATTTCTAAACCATCATCTGTCCGCCCTTTATATGCTAAGTTATAAGGTGGGTCAGTAAGTAATAAATCTGCTTTCTGTCCGCCCATGAGAGCCGCAACATCTTCTAAACTTGTGGAATCACCTACCATCAATCTATGGCGCCCTAGTTGGTAAATGTCGCCCTCCTGTGAGGTCGGTTCTTCTGGTGGTGTTACATCAAAATCCGTGTCCTCTATAACTTCCTTAATTTCAGGGATTTCACCAAAACCAAACTCTTCCATATCGAAATCAAGTTCAATCAGTTCCCCAAGCTCAATATTTAAAAGTTCCTCATTCCACGTTGCAATTTCAGCAACCTTATTGTCTGCAATTCGGAATGCTTTTACTTGTTCTGGTGTTAAATCATCAGCTATAATAACAGGGACTTTTTCAAGACCTAATTTTTTAGCTGCTTTTAGTCGAGTATGACCATTAATAATCTCTCCGTTTGAATCAATGACAATCGGAACCTTAAAACCAAAATTTTTAATGGAGCTTGCGACCGCACCAACTGCTTCATCATTGTTTCGTGGATTATTTATATACGGAATAAGATCTTCGATATTTTTATTTTCAATTTGCATTTTCTTACTCCTTTCTTCAACATAAAAAGCCGCCATTTCTGACAGCCTAAGCAAGATAGTATTTATACAAAGAAATTTCTTCCATTCAGAGTCAGCTTCCCCTCCTGTATAAAGAAACTGCTACAGATTATGCTGGAATCGAACCAACGCTAACAGTTTTGGAG
>ERZ1034925.369-NODE-369-length-21008-cov-8.907794_pt1 | contig 21008 bp, 20 predicted proteins | sample MGYA00520687_ERZ1034925 | MGnify/ENA primary metagenome ERZ1034925 (study PRJEB33766, sample SAMN09781758) | gut metagenome | biome: gut microbiome | host: Homo sapiens | place: Madagascar | study: EMG produced TPA metagenomics assembly of the PRJNA485056 data set... | reverse complement strand
AATATAAAGTGTAAATTATACACTACCCCAATTTTTTAGTTGAAAGGATATGCAATGAAAATAGATTTTAGACCACAAAGATTGATTAATAATCTTGTGTCAGAACAAAAACATGGTATGCAGGTTAAAAGAATTATTGAAATTCCTGCCAAATCAGGTAGCACAAGAAAAACATTAGAAATTACGTATAGAAAAAGTCATGTTTTGCCTACTGAATGGTTTGTTTCAAACTACAATTTATACACTAATAAAAAAGGTCAAGTTTTGAAAAAATCATATTCGGCAGCTCAAGTGTCACCGGATAGAAGATTTTCAACTGTAACCGATTATGGGCAACAAGGTTTTAAATCTCAATTAGTTATTAAAAGGAACGGAAAAAACGTTTCTAAATCAAAAAATATTTATAGCGGTTCACAAGAAACAAAATAACTAAATAATAAACTTAAAGTAATACCATAAAGTTATATTTATGGTATTATTTTTTTATGGAAAAAAATATTATTAAAATCGGATTAATTGGCCTAGGAACAGTTGGTTCAGGCGTGTTTAAGACATTACAGTCTTTTAAAAATGTAGAAATTACAAAAATTGCAGTAAAAAATATCAACAAAAAACGTGATATTGAAGGGTTGGACAGTTCAATTTTGACAGCTAATGCTTATGAGGTTGTCAATGATCCTGAAATCGATATCGTTGCAGAACTTGTCGGCGGTGTAGAACCGGCTTTTGATTTGATTATAACTGCTATTAAAAACGGAAAACATATCGTTACTGCAAACAAAGAACTTCTTGCAAAACGTGGCGAGGAATTGTTTAAAATTGCAGAAGAATATAATAGAGTAATTCTTTATGAAGCTGCAATTGCGGGAGGAATTCCTATTATAATGCCTATTAAAACTATTTTGGCAGGAAATAAAATAAATAAAATTGAAGCAATCGTGAATGGTACAACAAACTACATTTTGACCAAAATGGACGTTCAAGGTGCTTCTTATGAAGATGTTTTGAAAGAGGCTCAAGAACTTGGTTATGCAGAAGCTGATCCGACAGGTGATGTTGAAGGTTTTGATGCTGCATATAAAATTGCAACTTTGGCGTCAATTACTTTCCAAAAACGTATAAAAATAGAAAATGTTTATAGAGAAGGTATAACCAAAATTCGTTCTCAAGATATGCATGCTGCAAACGATTTAGGTTATAAAATAAAACTTATTGCATCAGCATATATGGACGAAAATGGTAAAGCAGATGTCAGAGTTCACCCAATGTTGGTTTCAAAATGTTCAACTCTTGCACATATTGACTATGTAACAAATGCCGTTTCTTTAAGCGGGCACCCTGTTGGAAGTATTACACTTTCAGGCCCTGGGGCAGGAGAATTTCCGACTGCAAGTTCTGTTGTCGGTGATATTTTAGCAATTGCAGCAGAAATCGGTAAATCTGATTATATTTTACCTATGATGAGATGTAAACATTCCGGAAATGCAGAAATGTTGAACATAAACGAAACAATTAACAAATATTATATTTCGATTAACGCTAAAAACAACAAAGGTGTAATCGGCAAAATCGGTACAATTTGCGCAAACAACGATATAAGCCTTGCAAGTATCGTTCAACGTTGCGTTTCTAAGGACAATACTGCTGATATCACTGTTATTACTGAACTTGTAAAAGAAGAAAATATGCGTAATGCAATCAAGTCAATTGAACAAGACGGCAATAAGGTAAACAGTATTATCAGAGTTCAAGTCTGACAATTAGATGCCAAGATGCAAAGTCTGTATTAAAAGCAGCTAAGCGGAAGTTAAGTTACTAGGTTACTAAGGCACTAGGGCACTAAGGTCGTTACAAAGATAATTACAAAGTCGTCATTCTGAAAGCTTAGGTGCTACGCACGTAGCCCTCTGTAACAACATTCATTCATACCTCATATATTGATAAAAAGTATTTGCGAATAGCGAGCATATAATATTCTTGCTATTCAGAATCTAATATATGAGATAATAGTAAAGTAGGGTGGGATACCTATCCCGCCATCGTAAAAATCAAAATCGCAATTCTCGTTGTCGGGGTGGGGACCCCGACCTACCGAAACAGCTGCGGTGCATACCGCTAAATTTTATGAAGTTGGGCAAGTATGCCCAACCTACTTAGTAGGATTGCCACGACTACACTAATCGTTTCGTCTCGCAATGACGACTAATTGCATCTGCTTCCGTAACCGACTTTGCATCTTCGCCTCTTTGCCTCTAGGCATCTAAATTCCACTTAGCTGTCTAACTTTCGTAATCGTCTCCTAAATCACACTTGCAAAATACTCAATTGTTTTTGTCAAACCGTCTTTTACATGAACTGTCGGAGCATAATTTAATTTTTCTTTTGCCAAAGTCAAATCAGGCTTGCGCTGGCAAGGATCATCTGATGGAAGTGGCTTAAACACAATTTGCGAATTTGAATTCGTTAATTCAATTATCATTTTTGCTAAATCCAATATCGTGTATTCGCCGTCGTTTCCAACATTTACAGGTCCCATAAAATCTTCTGTGTTCATCAGTGTAATCATTCCACGAATTAAATCATCAACATAGCAGAATGAACGAGTTTGAGAGCCGTCACCGTAGATAGTTATATCTTCATTTTTAAGTGCCTGAATAATAAAATTCGACACAACACGTCCATCATTTTGCGCCATACGAGGTCCATAAGTGTTAAAAATTCTGATAATTCTGATATCCACATTGTGTTGGCGGTGATAATCCATCATAAGCGTTTCTGCAACACGTTTTCCCTCATCATAACAGCTTCTGATACCGATAGGATTTACATTTCCCCAATAACTCTCTTTTTGCGGGTGCACAATCGGGTCGCCATAAACCTCACTTGTAGACGCTTGCAAAATCCTTGCTTTGGTTTCATCTGCCAAATCCAACATATTTGTAACCCCAATAACATTGGTTTTAATCGTTTTTATGGCGTTATATTGATAATGAATAGGGCTTGCAGGACAGGCAAGGTTATAAATCTGATCAACTTCAAGAATAATCGGTTCGACAATATCGTGCCTAATCAGTTCAAATTCAGAATTTCCAAGTAAATGTGTAACATTTTTTCTTGAACCTGTAAAAAAATTGTCAAGACAAATTACATGATTGCCTTGTTCTAAAAGTTTGTCACATAAATGAGAGCCGATAAATCCTGCTCCACCTGTTACCAGAATATTTTTCATTATTTCCTCGTTTTTGGGTTTGGTGTTTTAAGTTACTAGGCTATGGCGAATTTATTAAATTAACTCCTCAATAGCCAAGACAACATCGTTGACTGTTCTGATTTGTTTAAAGTTTTCAGGAGAAATCTTCTTTTCTGTAAACTCTTGCAATTTTACTGCCAAATCAACTGCGTCAATACTATCAAGTTCCAAATCCTCAAAAAGATTTGCATCATGAGTCAATTTTTCTGGTGCGATTTCAAAATCATCAACCAAAATTGTTTTCAATTTTTCAAAAATTTCTTCACGTGAATATTTTTTACCCATTTTACAAATCCTTATTTCATATTACTTCTAATAAAGTCCGCAATTGTTTTAACAGAATAAAAATGTTCTTTATTTTCTTCTTTGTTTTCGCTCAAATCCACGTGGTATTTCTTTTTCAATGCCATACCGAGTTCAAGCGCATCAATACTGTCAAGCCCCAAACCGCTTACAAACAACGGTTCTTCATCTTGAATATCATCAACAGTAACATCTTCCAATTCCAATGACTCTATTATCAGAGTTTTAATTTCGTTTTCTAAGCTCATCTTAATCACCTTATAATATTATACTTATAACCTAATTATCGGGTAAAGTCAAATTTGATTTTTTCAGAAATCGCATTTCTCAACTTTATTTCAGATTTTTCATCAAAATTTTTCAATTCAATCGGTGCAAGTTGCGAAATCTTATACGTAATAACCTTATCGCCTGCGTCATAAATCGGTTTTCCTTTTTGCAAAAACGGATAATCACATTCCATTTTTATTGGGATAATATCAACTTCAGAGGCAATTTGTAACGCCGCAGCACCTTTATGAATTTTGAGTTCTTCACCCTCGACAGTTCGAGTTCCGGTTGGAAAAATTATGATATTATACCCGTCATTCAAAGCTTCCGTGCTAATACGCTTAAATTCTTCAAGATCAATATTGTTTGGAATATAAATATTTTTGATTATGTTTTTGAGAAAAATATTGTTCAAAAGTTCTTTTTTCGCAAGACAAAGTGAATTGTCGTAAAGTCCGATAAGAATAAGAATATCAATAAAAGTCGGGTGAGTTGCAACAATAATTTTACCCCTTAATGGCTCCACATCAACCGTTTCAATCTTAATTAGCCCTAAAACCACAAAAAATTGGGTGTATATATGCCAAAGTTTGTGAATAATGTGTGAAAACTTTTCACGTTTTTGCTCCCCACGCAAAAAAATTCCACCAATAGGCAAAAACAAAAAACTCAACAATAATGAACCAATGCCGAAAATTGCAAACACAATACATACAAGAAAACCACGCCAAATCTTAATCATCAGCACGCTCCAATATATACAACGGGCAAATATATTTGCCACCATTTATAAATTCTGAAAAACGATTTGATGGAAGATTTTCTGAATTCTTACGCAAAACAACCTTTTCGCCTTCCTCATAATTGATTAAAACCGAAATACTTCCATACCTGTCAACAGATTCCGCATAGCAAAAAAGAGTTTTTTCTCTATTCATCACAGCGTCTAAAAGACCTGCTGAGAAAGAGTCCTTGCCCCCTGCAATAGAGTTATACGAAGAATGAATATTTTTCAAAAGCGAAAAAAGCCCAATCGTAGAATTATGTACCGAAAAACTAAATCCGGTCGGCGAAATTTCATTATCCTCTTTTTTCTGATTAATAAGTTTTACAACACGCTCCAATTCCCCATAACGAGAGGCATAAACAAGTTTTATGTCGTCCAAATTTTCACCATAACAATCAAGCAATGTACTCATTGCAATTTTTCCAACAGGAGAAAGTTTTCTACGCATCATCATCGGAATTGATGACAAATCAATGTTTTCACCTTGCGAATATGAAATTTTTTTGATACGAAATTCCAACTTATTCATGATAACATATTATCATGAGTGAGATTTTTATAACAGATGCAAGTGCGATTTTCACAGAAAAATTGACACAAGATGACACTATAATTAAGGGAGACAAATTCTATTTTGGCAAGCTGAAAAAGGATTTTGAACCGATTAACAATGAACGTTATGACTTGCGCTGCAACAGAGTTTTGAAATATCTCGTTGATAAATTAGATTTGTCCGGATTTGAAAAAGATGAAATCGGAATTGTAATCGGAACAACAAATTCCGGCGTTGAAGAGTTTGAAACAAGTGAAACCAAACATCACGCAGAACTTGGAAATCCTGCTGAATTTTTGAAATGGTATTTGGGCACAACGAATTACGCTGCTTGTGTTTCAACAGCTTGTACATCGGGAGTTAAGGCATTTTCGACAGCAAGAAAACTTTTAGAAAACGGAGTTTGCAAAGCTGTAATTGCAGGCGGAGTAGATACACTTGCCTCAATGCCATCTTATGGATTTCACGCACTTGAGGTGCTTTCGCACGAAAAAACAAACCCGTTTTCCAAAAACCGAAACGGAATTAGTCTGGGCGAAGGCGGAGCATTGTTTGTGGTTACGAAGGCGGCTAAGCAGCTAGGAAGCGAAGTTTCGTTGTTGGGCTGGAAAGCCAAACCTACAACTGTCCAGCTGCTTAGCCGCCCAGCTGCAATACTTCTTCTCGGTATCGGCGAAACTTCTGACGCATACCACGCAGCAACACCTGATCCTGACGGAGTTCAGACCGTAAAAGCTATTCAAAATGCTCTTGATGATGCAAATCTTAAACCGGAAGATATTGACTACATCAACCTTCACGGAACAGGTACGATTTCCAATGATTTGATGGAAGCAAATGCGATTTATAAAGTTTTTGGAGACAAAGTTCCGGCAAGCTCAACAAAACCATTGACAGGACACTGCCTTGGCGCAGCGGCAAGTATTGAAGCATTTATTTGCTACCAGATTTTGAAAGGTGAAAGGGATTTACCTATCCACAAATTTGACGGTGAGTATGATGAAACTTTGCCAAAAATCAATCTTGTAACAGAAAATACACCACAAAAAGACGTGAAAGTATGCATGAGTACATCGTTCGGTTTTGGCGGAACAAATGCGGTGGTGATTTTAGCATCTAACCAACAAAACGATGTCGGCATAGCAATGCCGACCTACAAAGCTAATCAGCAAATGATGTTGGGCAAGTATGCCCAACCTACACCAGATTTAATTTCGTGTCGGATTAACAATTCCGACCTACAATTAGCTGCTTCTTGCCTTCCTCATTCAACCCCAATGGTGCTAATCGACGAAGTTCTAAATGTCGATATGAAAAATCAAATCGTCAAAACTTCCGTTAAAATTCACGATAACAAAATCTTTTTTAACAAGGAAATCAACGGAATTTCTCCGCTTGTAGGAATTGAGTTTATGGCACAAACTATCGGTTGCTATGCATATTTCAAGGCTGGAAAAACTATTCCAAAAATCGGTTTTCTCCTTGGCACAAGACAGTATGAAAATTCGCTTGAAAAATTCGAAAACGGCAAAACATACATTATAACCGCTCGAGAAATTTATGGTGATAATGAACTTGTTTCATTTGAGTGTTTAATTTATAATGAAGGAGAGGACGAAAATCCGGAAAATTATGTTGCAAAGGCAACAATTAATGCTTTTCAGCCAAAAGATGTTGAAAAATACATAAAGGAATTAGGATAGTGAGTGAAAGAAAAAAAGTTTTAGTAACAGGCTCAAGCCGTGGAATAGGCAAGGAAATCGCACTTAGCCTTGCAAAAAGCGGATTTGATATCGACGTACATTACGCACATAATCAGGGAAAAGCGCAGGAAGTTGCAGACGAAATCAAAAAACTTGGTGTAAATACCGAGATTTTGAAGTTTGATATCAAAAACAGAGAAGAATGTGCAAAAGCACTTTCTGATAAACTTTATTACGGAGTTGTTTTGAACGCCGGAATTACAAGAGACAATGTTTTTCCGCTACTTGAAGGCGATGAGTGGGACGATGTTATTCAAACAAATTTGACTGGATTTTACAATGTTTTAAAACCACTCGTTATGCCAATGATTTCCAACAGAATTAAGGGACGAATTATCACTATGTCATCGGTTTCAGCACTTTCCGGTAATCGAGGACAAATCAATTATTCTGCCTCAAAAGCAGGAATTATCGGTGCAACTCGCTCACTTGCACTTGAACTTGCAAAACGTGGAATTACCGTAAACTGCATCGCTCCAGGGGTTATTGAAACTGATATGATTAAAGATGTTCCGGTTGACGAGGTTAAAAAACTTATCCCGATGAAGCGACTCGGACAAGCAAAAGAGGTTGCAAGTTTGGCAAATTATCTTATGAGTGAAGGGGCTGCGTATATTACGGGACAAGTGATTTCTGTAAATGGGGGACTTTATTTATGAGGCGAGTAGTTGTTACGGGTATGGCACTTGCCAGTCCTTTGGGTTGCGATATAGAAACAGCATTTTCAGGCTTGCAAAAACTTGAAAATTGTGTCGAATATGACAAAAAACTTGACGAATACAAAAGATTGAACACAAGATTATCCGCTTATGTCAAGGGTTTTGAAATTCCGTCAACTTATAACAGAAAAGTCCTTAGAACAATGGGACCTGTGTCGATTATGTCAGTCAGAACGGCTGAACTTGCACTGCAAGATGCCGGACTTTTGGGTGATGAAATTATTACAAATGGCGAAACAGGTGTTAGTTACGGTTCTTCTGCCGGCTCTCTCGACGCTATTATAGATTTTTACGGAATGCAAGTGGATAAAGAAGTTAAGGGGCTGAATTCCGGCTCTTATGTAAAAATGATGTCGCAAACTGCGCCTGTAAATATTTCGCTTTATTTCAAAACAATTGGCAGATTAATTCCGACGTCAACGGCTTGTACATCAGGCTCCATGGGAATTGGCTACGCTTATGAGGCAATCAAAAACGGCTACGAAACAGTAATGATTGCTGGCGGCGCTGATGAAATGCACCCGACAGAGATTGCAATTTTTGACACGCTTTATGCAACAAGTTTAAAGAACGACACCCCAAAGCTTTCCCCATCACCGTTTGACAAAAATCGTGACGGACTTGTTTTGGGAGAAGGTGCAGGAACATTGATTTTGGAAGAATATGAACACGCAAAAGCTCGTGGTGCAAAGATTTATGCAGAAATTGTCGGCTTTGGCACAAGTACAGATGGCACACATATTACAAATCCAAACAGAAAAACAATGGGCAGAGCACTTGAATTAGCCTTAAAATGTGTAAATCTTTCTCCTGATAAAATAGGATATGTAAACGCACACGGAACAGCGACAATTCAAGGTGACATCGCAGAAACCATTGCGACAGAAGAAGTTTTCAAACGCAAAGTTCCAACAAGTTCAACAAAAAGCTACACAGGACACACACTTGGTGCTTGTGGAGCAATTGAAGCTATTTTGAGTATCGAAATGATGAATAGGGGCTGGTTCCACCCGACATTAAACCTGACAGAAATCGATCCCGAATGCGGAAATCTTGACTATATAATGGGCGAAGGTCGAGAAATAAAAACGGATTACGTAATGTCAAACAACTTTGCCTTCGGCGGAATTAATACGTCGTTGATTTTCAAAGCGATGAGATAAGAGAAAGACAGCTAAAAACATAGAAGTCGCTAAGACGATAAGTTCGTTACAGTAAATAAAATTTTATCGTCATTCTGAAAAGACAGAAAATCAAGCGTTTAGCGTAGATTTTCGTCTTATTCAGAATCTATTACTAAATATAACAGACTCCGGATCGTAGTCCGGAGTGACAGTTTCGTGTAAGTTTCACTGTCGGATTAGTAAATCCGACCTACTTAACTGCTTTTGATACGGCAATGTAGGGTGCGATTTTTCGCACCAAATTATGAGTAGATTTCGGATTTAGTCCTGAGTGATTTTTTCTACTGCAAAGAATTGTAAACAAACTTGCCATTTTGAAAAATCTAAAGTTATGTAGGTTGGGCATACTTGCCCAACAACGAAACTATCGTCTTATTGCCATCTGCTTACCCGACCGTTTCTACCAAAGCTTTTGCAATTTTCAATGCGTCCTCAAACGCATATTTATTCGTCAAAAAATCAGGACGGTCAATGTAGCGTGCCACAATTTTTCTGGCAAAAGTTCCGATTGCGATACCGTTATAATTAATTCCACACATTTTGGCAAGCTCTGCCGTTTTGGAATTTGTCCCTCCGGAAAGCATTATATAGACAGGCAAATTGGCATTCTGAACGATTTCCGCTGTTGAAACAGCCTGTAAAGTCGTCTTGTAATCACTTTTTCCGCCACTCATCGGAAAACCGTCTGCCTGAACAATTGTCGAAAAAGGTTTGCGACAAGCCGTCATTGTCTTAATTCGCTCAATCATTTTTTCCTCTGACAAATGCCCTCGAGCAGTACAAATACTCAACAAACCATCAAAAATTTCATTGATATATTGCCATTTTTCAAAAACTTCATCGTCATTTTCGCCCATTGCATGAAGTTCAATACAGTCAATTCCTTTTGCAATCAAAGGTGGTAAAACCTCGCTCAAATCCTTATTTTCGCACACATAAGAAATTGCCCCATGCCTGCAAACTTTCCCACACTTTCCACAACCAATACAACGAGCAGTATTTATTTTTGAACCTCTAATCGCTTTTTGCGGACAAATCTCTTCACATTTGTGACAGCCAACACATTTTTCGCCGTCAATACAAGCTTTTCTAACATGTGGATCGCCCTTAATCCCGACACTTACGCACAAATAACCTTCTCTGCCTTCTAGTCCTCGTTTTGCGGCATCAACAATTTCCGGTTTTGCAGACAAGTCAAAAAACTTGCAACCGGCAGAAGAATATAGCTTAACGAGTTTTTCAACCTCGGTAGCATCTTCATTCCCTGCCCCACAAACGAGTTTGAAACACTTATTAGTTTTTAACAAATCTTCTAACATTAAAATACCAAATTGCTATAAATTGTTTGAGAAGCTTTAACAATAAACTCTTTACCCAAAGGTGAGTTGTGAGGACGGTTAGCAAAAATTACAACGATATATTTTTTGCCGTTCGGAGCATAAACAATTCCGGCATCACCAAGCATTTTACCAATATCACCGGTTTTGTGCAAGAATGTTGCACCAGCAGGAAGTCCGGCTGCTATTAGACGGTTATTATGAACATGTCCCATATAGTCAAAGATTTTTTCTCTTGACTCGTTACTCAAAAAGTTTGGATTGTCTATATTGTACAAGATTTGAGCCATGTCACGAGCTGTAGAATGGTTTGTTCCGCCCAAGTCAGGCAACCAAGTTTGTACATAAGTATGTTTCAATCCCCATTGTCTAAGCGCAGAATTGATATCTGTCATTGAGCCCAAACGTGCCATTAACATATTTGTTGCAGAGTTGTCAGATTCTGTAATCATCATTCTTGCAAGTTTGTCAATTGTGTAAGTTGAATTTGCCGCCTTAAATTGTAAACTTCCGGAGCCTTCACTTCTATAATACTCTGTCAAAGGCATTTCATCATAAATTGTAAGCTGATTTTTCTCAATTGATCTAAACAATTCTACAAGAACAGGAAGCTTAATAATACTTGCAGTCGGGAAGATTTCATTTGCGTTAATATCAACGTAATTTCCTGTTTCATAATCCCAAACATAAACAGACGGGTGGATTGATGGATACAATGCTGCAAGATTGTTTAATTGATCTTCCAGACTTGTCAATCTTGAACCTTCTGAAATCGTTGTCATTTCAGGTTTTTTGACAGCTGCGCTTTCAAGTGAGCGTTCCCCCATAAACCAGTGGTTTGAAAGATAATTTGTTGTCGGGAACAACATTTGTCTATAATCCGCTTTAACTGATTTGTAAGGAGTTGGATTGAATATTGATTTTGTAATTTTGTTAAATCCGACAGGAAGGATTGTCAAACCAAGAACAGAAATAACTGCAACAGAAACGATTTTGTGGATAAGGTTATTACGTGCAATTTTTTGTGAATTTGCAGTTCTTGTTGAGTGGTTTCTTACAACATGAACACTTTCACCATTGTTTTGGGAATTACTTCTGTTATAACCATAACTTGAATTCACACTGTAATTTGAGCCATAATGATTAACCCTGTATAAATCCCTATCATACTGTCGTCTAGCTAATTCCGGCATAAATAATTTCTCCTCCTGAGGGTATTTGTAATTCTATTTTACTGTAGATTTTTCAAAATGGCAAGTTTGTTTACAATTCTTTGCAGCAGAAAAAAGTATATTTTTGAGCGAAGCGAACTATATGAACTTATTCTCTTAATTCTTATTCACTTATTGACTACTTAAAAACTTAGCTGCCTCGCTTCCTAGCTGCTTAGCTACTTTTGATACCGACTTTGCATCTTCGCATCTTTGCATCTAAATCCTGCTTAGCTGTTCAATTCGCCTTATACACATTGCCACCTTTCACAATATCGGAAATCGCAATGAATGTAACTTCCAAAATATAATCTATCGCATCTTGAGTTTCGTAAGCTATATGCGGAGTTACAATAACCTCAGGATTTTGGGTTAATTCTTTCAAAATCTGTGCCTCTCCCACGCAATCAAAATCAGCATAAAGAACGTGATTTTTGTTTGAACATTTATTAAAACTGTAATCTTCACACGTCACAACATCAAGCGCAGCGCCTTTAATCACTCCTTTAGTAATCGCATAATAAATATCTTTAATATTCACAATCTCACCACGAGATGTGTTTATCAAATATGCAGTATTTTTCATTATACTAAATTGCTCAAACGCAAACATATTCTTGTTTTCACCCGTATATGGAATATGGATTGAAATAACATCAGACTCTTTCAAAAGCGTGTTAAAATCCACGTATTGCACACCATATTTTTCCGTCAAATCCTTGCGTCCTACAATATCATAGGCAAGAACTTTCATTCCCATAGAAATTGCAAGCTTACAAACAGCCGCTCCGATACTCCCTGTGCCGACAACCCCAAGGGTAAATTTTGAAATATCACGTCCCACAAAGCTTTTGCAAGTCACTGAAGTATTTTTTATGTATTCAAATGCCGGAATAATATGACGTACAAGTGCAAGCATTAACCCGACTGTATATTGCGCAACAGAACGTGCTCCATAACCTTCAACATTAACAATAGCAATATTTTTCGCCTCTGCTGCAAGTTTATTGATATGGTCAATTCCTGTCGAGCGAGTTGAAATTATTCGCAAATTTTTGAACGAATTTATTACATTCTCTGTGACTTCTGAGTTGACAAAAACACTGATTACAGCGGTACTGTTCAAAATCTCCTCATCAAGATTTTTTACTGTTTCTTCATTCAAACTCTCCACAAAGAAAGTAATATCAAAGTTTTCCAACTCATGTGACCTGAAAAAATCCTTCTCATTATTTCGATAATCAAAAACTAATAATTTTATTGCCATATCAAACTCCTTCGGATTAATTATTTCAAAATCCGAAAAAATCAATATTCTCCAAAAGGCTATTTAAAAAGATTATCTTGTGTATTTTTTTCCAACCAATTCGTCTGGCAAAAACTGTTGTTCCACATCAGGAGCGGCGTGAGAATATATGTAACCAACTCCGAAACCGTATTTTTGAGCGTCTTTGTAGTGTGCGTCTCTCAAATGCATCGGTGGCGGGAAATCCTTGCCTGATGCAATATCTTGCATTGCCTCATCTATTGCCATGCAAGCCTCATTTGACTTTGGTGCCCTTGCAACATAAATAACCGCCTGTGCAAGCGGAATTCTCCCCTCAGGAAGCCCCAAAAGTTCAACCGCTTTATAAGCATTTATCGCAACATTTAATGCATTTGGATCGGCATTCCCGACATCTTCTGCCGAACAAGTTATGAGCCTTCTTGCAATAAATCTTGGATCTTCGCCAGCAGTAATCATTTTGGCAAGGTAATAAATCGCCGCATCAGGATCCGACCCACGTAAGCTTTTTTGAAAAGCCGAAGCGCAGTCATAGTGTTCTTGTTGCGAATATCTTGTATTACGTTTTTGACAAATTTCTTCAATAATTTTTACGGTCAAATTGCGTCGATTATCGTTCAAATCACTTGCAAAATAAGCGTTTTCCACAACATTCAAGGCATATCTTGCGTCCCCTCTTGCAAGATTAATGATAAAATCAATTGCACCGGTTTCGCAATCCATCGGCAAGTAGTTTTTCGCCAAATACGCAAAGCCTTTTTTGATAATTTTATCCATACTTTCATCGTTAATCGGGTTCAATCTGACGACCTGAACTCTTGACAAAAGCGCTGGAACGACTTGGAATGACGGGTTTTCTGTAGTTGAGCCGATTAAAAAAATCGTACCATTTTCAAGATGTGGCAAAAGTGCATCTTGCTGAGTCTTTGAATATCTGTGGATTTCATCGATAAATAAAATTGTTTTTACACCTGTGCGAAGTGCAGATTTAGCGTTTTCAACAGCGTCTTTAATATCTTTTACACCAGATGTCACAGCGGAAATTTCGATAAAATTAGCGTTAGTCTTTGTAGCAATAAGTCTTGCCAAAGTTGTTTTTCCGCACCCCGGAGTTCCCCAGAAAATCATTGAAAACAGTCTATTTGTCTTTAATAAATTGAGGATAGGGCTGTTTGGCGAAATAACATTACTTTGACCTAAAAAATCTTCAAGGGTTTTTGGGCGTAAAAGTTCCGCCAATGGAATTTGTTTATTTTGATTTTCGAGTTCCGTGAATAAATTTGCCATAACATAATTATAGCACAATTATAATTTTTTCATGACATTGGAGAAGATTAAAAAAGTCGCTAAGATGATAAGTTTGTTACAAAAATATTTACGAAGTAGTTATAATTTTTGTAAAACGACTAAACCGTAACTGTCACTCCGGACTACGATCCGGAGTCTATGTTAATTTAGTAAGAGATTCTGAATAGCAAGAATATTATATGCTCGCTATTCGCTTGCATTAATATTCTATGCTTTCAGAATGACGATAATATTTAACCGAAACGACCTTAGTGCCCTAGTGCCTTAGTAACCTAGTAACTTAACGATACAGACTTTGTATCTTGGCATCTAAACACTTACTCCCCCAACTTCTCAATCAATTCTTGATATTTTGGATTTGATGAATTTTTGGCATAGCGTGCAAGCCTACGTTTGGCAATAGTTTTCAGCATTTCTTTTTTCTCTGGATTTCCGTTTTCCACAAAAAACATCATTGCCTGTTTTCTGTGTTCAAACAAATCTTCTTCGGACTGTTTTGCCAAAACGTCTCCAAATGTTTCTGGGCGTGTTTTTCTATCCCACTCGTAAAATGGCGTTTTCAAAATACAAAAAGTTTTTGCATAAGACAAAATACAAGGAGTCCACGAAACATCTTCGTACTTCAAAAGCCCAAGCGGGTGAGATTTCACCATATCCGCCATGTAAAGCTTATTCCATATTGCACAATTGTAATACCCCGGGGTATAAAGAATTTCAAAATACTTGTCGATATCAAGCGGAATATCTTCCATAAACGGCAAATTGCAATGAACAGTGTTTCCGTTGTCCGTAAGCCTGTAAAGCGGTGCAATTGCAATGTCACAGCCATTTTTCTCAATAGTTTTGAAAAGTTTGCTCATCATATCAGGACGAATTAAATCGTCGTTATCCATAAATGCAATGTATTTACCCTTAGCCGCCTTAATTCCAACATTTCTGGTATCTGCAACCCCACCATTTTCTTTTTCGATTGAAACTATATTTGGATAATTTTTCTTATACCAATCGATAATTTTTTGCGTACCGTCAGTACTTCCATCATTCACAATCACAATTTCAAGGTTTGCAAAATCCGATGCAAGTGCACTGTCAATACTTCTTGCGATATAATCTTGCGCATTATAAGCAGGAATGATAAGTGAAATTTCTGGCTTTTCAAACTTTCGCAAACTCATTGAAATCTTTTCGCTTTCCCCAATAATCACACGCCCTTCCGTTGTGTTTACGAAAGCTTTTACGATGAATTTCAAACTGCTTTTGTAATCAGTAATCAGTAAATAGTGGCGCAAATTGTCGTTTGTTTCAAAAATCGGTTGCGAACTTTTTTCTGTATAAACCAAAAATCCGTCGGCATCTCCGCTAAAATTCCACGACAAAAATAAATTGTAATTATACGATTTGTATAAAGTTACATTTTCAAATTTGCTTTTTTGAATATTTACAACATCAGATGATGTAATAAATTTTCGCTTGCCTTCATCATCTTTTGTAAACGGCTTAATCTTGTAATCTACAAAACTTTCAGGGTTAATTGTCACAAAATCTGCATCAGAATTTTTGGTTCCGTTAAAACCGATTTCCGGTTCGTCTTTGTAAAGTCGATAGCCTTGCGCAAAGCTACATTTGCTATAAAAGAATTTTACTTCTCCATTTTTTTCGTGTCTGTAAACAACATCAATTTTATCAAACTTAAACTGGTGTTTGCGAGATTTTGCAACAACTCGCCCATCTTTTACAGCTTGCACAAAACATTCATTTTCTCCATACGGAACAAGTGAAAACCTTATAAAGTTGTTGTCGTAAACCTTTGCGCATTCAAAAAATACACCATCATTCTTGCAAAAAACTTGATAATAATCTGCATCAACTTCTTGCCAAGAAACAAATATTTTACTTCCTTTTATTTCAACGTTTAAATCCATAGTTTACATTATAGCAAAATTTTTGCAATTTGTCATTTTTTGTTATAATAAAAGCACGGAGGGAATAGTATGAAAAAAATAGTTTTGGCATTATTGCTTATATCGTTTGCATTACCGGTTTTTTCTGAGGAAGTGAATTTGACCCCGAAAAATGCGTTTTCAGGCTTCAATAACAACGCAGCAAGGGCAAAATATCCACAATTGACAAAACCTGTTTCTGCATCAGATATCATGGAAGAACGAGCTGAAAGCATTATGAGTCCTAAATCTGTAAGACAAATGGGAGATGTTACACCAAACAACGACGGAAGATCCCCTATGACATACAGCCAATTCCCTCAAAACTATGACAGCTCTAACAGCATGATGCTTATGCAAGGTGGAATGCAAAATATGTTTATGGGTTATTAGTGGAAAATTTTTATAAAAATTTTCTTTACATTATTTAACTTATTTACACAAAGCCAAATCAATTGTATTATTATAATAAGTGAAGTAAAAATATATTTTTAAAAGGTAAGAGAATTGACTGAAAAGTATTATATAAAAGGTGGTACCCCACTAAAAGGTGAAGTTTCAATCGGCGGTGCAAAAAACTCAGTTTTAAAATTGATGGCAGCAGCACTTTTAGCTAAAGGTGAAACAAAGATTTATAACGTTCCTGATTTAACAGACGTTGAAATTATGTTGAGTGTAATTGCACAATTGGGTGCGGTTACTCATTATGACAAAAAAGAAAAATCCGTAACAATTGATGCGACAAACTTGACAAGTATTACAGCAAAATACGAACTTGTTAGCAAAATGAGAGCGTCGTTTATCGTTCTTGGTGCATTAGTTTCTCGTTGCAGAGAAGCAATCGTTGCAATGCCGGGTGGTTGTGCTATCGGAGAACGCCGAGTTGACTTCCACATCAGAGGTTTAGAAGCATTAGGTGCTAAAATCAAAATCGAAAACGGTTACGTTCATGCAAAAGTTCCAAAACTTGTTGGAACAGACATCTACTTAGACATTCCGTCAGTTGGCGCAACAGAAAACCTTATGCTTGCATCAATTTTGGCAGAAGGTTCTACAAGAATTCAAAACGCAGCACAAGAGCCTGAAATTGTTGATTTAGCTAACTTCTTGAACACAATGGGTGCCGATGTAAACGGTGCCGGCACATCAGAAATCGTTATCAATGGTGTAAAACAAGACAATTTGCACCCAATTGAATACACTACAATTCCTGATAGAATTGAAGCCGGAACATTTATGTCTGCAATTATTGCAACAAAAGGTAAAGCGATTATCAAAAACGTTTTCCCAGCTCACTTGACATTCTTTACAGACAAATTGTTGAAAATGGGTGCTAATATCAAACTTATTGAGCCAAATGTTTTGGAAGTTTCTTGCAAAAACAGATTGAACTCAATAAACTTTATTACTCAACCATATCCAGGGTTCCCAACAGACTTGCAGTCAATGGCTATGACACTTTTGACAACTGCAAACGGTGTTGGAATTATCACTGAAAGTTTGTACGAAAACAGATTTATGCAAGTTCCTGAACTTCGCAGAATGGGTGCTGATATTCACCAAGACAGAAATCACGCAATTATTAAGGGTGTGAAAAAGCTTACCGGAGCAACTCTTGCCGCAAGTGATTTGAGAGCCGGTGCGTCTTTGGTTGTTGCAGCATTGATGGCAGATGGAAATTCCACTATCGAAAACCTACATCATATAGATAGAGGATACGAAAATTTTGAAAATAAGCTAAGATTATTGGGAGGCAAGATAGAAAGAAGAGATGACGCTGTGATTACACCAGCAACTGTCGAGCCGAAAATAACGGAGGGCTTGTTATAATGTCACCTGCATACAAACGTTGGTATGACCACGATCCATTGTTACTTGAAGTTATTGAGCTTTTGAAAAACTATCAAACAGAATTGAGAGCTCAAGCAGAAATTTTCTTGCAAAAAATTGAAGAAAAAGTTTCTAAAGAAACAATCGATAAATTTTATGCAATGGTCAAACCCGTTAATGCAAACAATCGTTGGTATGACAAAGATCCAGTGATTTCAAAGACTGTTGAAATTTTGAGAATTGTTCCTCCAGAAGCCCAAAAAATTTGTGCACAGAATTTTATCAGAACACTTAAAGAAATGGGCATTGAATACGTTAGCCCAAACGGTACTGAAGCTGAGAAATAGTTGAAAGTAGCTAAGATAAAACAGGCAACAAGTACGTTATAACTAGACTTCAAATCGGAGTCCAGAGTAGCGCAGTTGTGGTTTAATTATTTTTTAAATAATAACAGGGGTTGAAATTTCTAGAAAATAAGTTATAATAAAAATATAGGGGCGGTAGCGCTAACTACCGTAACCTGTTTAAGAAATCGAAGTGATGTCTATCTTAATTGATGGGCATCACTTTTTTATTATGAATATAATCAAAAAAATCATTATTAATGTTAAATTGATATTTTCCATAGTGACCTCCCTTCTTCTAGAACAATCGACCGAAATCGAAGTATATTGTTGTGTCGAAGTTCTTTTAGAATACAGGCTTAGCCCCTTAATATTTTTATTTCAACGAACAAGTTATCCCAAAACTCTTGAATAAATCTTGTCTACATTTTTCAAAAAGTCGTCTTTACTAAATATTGCATCAATTTCCATAGGAGTTAAAAGTTTTTCAATATCTTTGTCATTCAAAAGATTTATCCTGAAATCGCCGTCATTTTCAAACGCATCAAGAGCATTACGTTGAACTAATCTATATGCTTCTTCTCGAGTCAAACCTTTTTCTATCAATTTCAACAAAACTCTCTGCGAATAAACAATTCCGCCAAATTTGTTCGTATTTTTAAGCATATTTTTTTCGTGAACGACAAGATTTTTTACAATTCCATTAAATCTGTTCAGCATAAAATCAACCAGCGTCAGGCTATCCGGAAAAATAATCCTTTCTGCAGAGCTGTGCGAAATATCTCTTTCATGCCAAAGTGGAATATTTTCCAGTGCAACAATTGAGTTTGCACGGACAACTCGAGCAAGTCCACATAAATTTTCTGACAAAACAGGGTTTTTCTTATGTGGCATAGCAGAAGAGCCTTTTTGTTTTTTACCAAAACCTTCTTCAACTTCCAAAACCTCTGTTCTTTGCAAATGTCTGATTTCTGTCGCAAATTGCTCAATAACACTTGCAATCAAAGACAATGACTGCATAAAGTATGCGTGATAATCTCTTGCAATAATTTGAGTTGAAATTCTTGCTGGCATAAGACCCAACTTTTTACAAGTAATAGCTTCCACTTCCGGAGGAATGTTACTGTAAGTACCGACAGGTCCTGAGATTTGCCCAACTCTTATTTCATCAAGAGCGTGAATAAAGTTTGCCCTTTGGCGTTCCAAAATATCAATCCAATTACAAACTTTTACACCAAATGTCATAATTTCTGCATGAACTCCGTGAGAACGTCCAATACAAACAGTTTCTCTGTGTTCATTCGCCAAATCTTTCATTGATTGAATAGTTTCGTCCAAATCTTTGAGAATAATTTTTCCGCTATCTTGAATTTGAAGAGCAAAAGCTGTGTCAATTACGTCAGAGCTTGTCATTCCTACGTGCATATATTTTGCCAAATCGCCCAAACTTTCGTTTACACAAGTCAAAAACGCTATAACGTCATGCTTAACTTCTGCCTCAATTTCGTCAATTCGTTCGACATTAAAAGTTGCTTTTTTCTTTAATTCTTCAATATCTTCTTTTGGAAAAGTTCCCAAATCCGCATAAGCCTCAGCAACGGCAATTTCTACATCTAAATAGTACTGGAATTTTGAATTTAAGTCCCAGATTTTTTTCATTTCTTCACGTGAATATCTATCAATCATAGCTTAATTGTAACATGAACATTTTATTTGGATAACTTGGGGAGGGCAAGATGCATAAAGCCACTAAGCAGCTAGGCAGCTAAGTTTTTAGATGCAAAGATGCCAAGAGGCAAAGTCTGTATCGTTAAGTTACTAGGTTACTAAGGCACTAGGGCACTAAGGTCGTTTCGGTTAAATATTATCGTCATTCTGAAAGCCCATTACTCTTTATCTAGCACTTTAATCAAATGCCAGCCGAATTGTGTGTAGACTGGGTTTGAAACCTGTCCAACAGGAGTTGCAAAAGCGGCTTTTTCAAATTCTCTAACCATTTGCCCCTTGCCAAAATACCCTAAATCTCCACCATTTCTGGCTGATGGACATAGAGAATATTCTCTTGCATACATTTCAAAGTTTCCGCCATTGTCAATTGCACGTTTAATCTGCTGAGCTTCTGCAGCTGTTCGAACAAGAATATGTTCCGCATGAACCTGTGTGTATTCTTCCGCTGAAACGACTCCTGTCAAAAGAAATACCATAACTAACAATTTGCATAAATTTTTTATCATAATGTTTCCTTTTTGAATAATTCTACCTTGTTGCGTCCATTATTTTTAGCCTTGTATAAGGCTTTGTCAGCTTCATCTAACATTTCCCAAGGGTTTTGGTGATCTGTGTTTGATGTTATTCCGGTGCTTATCGTAACTTTTATTACTTCATCATTAAATTTAAACGTTGTATTTTCGATTAATTTTCGAAGTCTTTCAAACGGAATTTCCGCAGTCTCAATCGAAGTTTCCGTCAAAATAACCGTAAATTCTTCCCCACCGTATCTGAAAACAAAATCGGTTTGCCTAAAATTATTAATTATATTGTACGCAACTTCTCGCAAAACGTAATCCCCACAGAGGTGCCCATAAGTGTCATTTATTTTTTTGAAAAAGTCAATATCAATAATAGCGATACTAAGCTTGTTTCCATAGCGTTTTGCTCGGGCAAATTCTTTTTCAAGACAGTTTTCAAAACATCTGCGGTTGCTGAGTTTTGTCAAAGCGTCGGTTTCTGAAAGGTGTTTTGTATGCTTGTACATGAAGTTTATTTTCTTGATAACGTCCATTTTGTTGGCGTCGGGAATATCAAAACCTTCAATTATGCCCTGTATATTTTTTTGAATTTCGTCCAAAAGCTCAGACGGAATTTCAAAATCGTTGTTTACTAAATCCATGTTTTCCATAACCAAATACATCATATCAAAAATA
>ERZ1034925.363-NODE-363-length-21175-cov-9.039489_pt1 | contig 21175 bp, 21 predicted proteins | sample MGYA00520687_ERZ1034925 | MGnify/ENA primary metagenome ERZ1034925 (study PRJEB33766, sample SAMN09781758) | gut metagenome | biome: gut microbiome | host: Homo sapiens | place: Madagascar | study: EMG produced TPA metagenomics assembly of the PRJNA485056 data set... | reverse complement strand
TTTCTTTACTTGTCAAACTTTTTACTTAGATTTACATTTATAAACGTGGAGGGAACCTGATAGGTTATCAGAAATAAACCCCAATAAGAATAGAATAGATTTGAGATAGTTAGTAGAAAAAGAGGTGATGGCAAAAGCTTTAAGAAATTGAGAAGTATTGGAAAACGTTTTTAAGAAAAAGATTTTGAACAATAGAAGTGCAAATGATTAGGGATTTTTTTATTAACATTTACAGTTATTTGGGAGAGAAAAAAGAATTTAAGGGGAAGAGGAGATAGTTGGAAATATTAAGAGCTTGCGTTATCGCAAGCTTTTTTATATGATATATTCAAGATGGAAGAGTTAGAAAAAAAACTTGTTATAGGGTTAATGTCCGGAACGTCTTGCGACAGTATTGATGCAGGACTTTGTGAGGTGTATCCTGATTTGTCGGTAAAATTGATTTCAGGCATTAATTTTAAGTATCCGGAACATATTCGTGCGAAAATTTTTCAACTATTTTCCGGTGATGCTACGATTAAAGATGTTTGCCAGATGAATTTTGCAATTGGTCATTGCTTCGCAGAAGCTTGTAAAGTCTTGATTTCAGAACACAAAAAGCCCGATTTTATTGCAAGTCATGGACAAACTATTTATCATTTCCCAAAAGATGAAAAATTAGACAAAATTTCTTTAAAAAGTACTCTTCAAATCGGTGACAGTTCTGTTATTGCGCAAGAAACAGGCTGCTTAACAATTTCAAATTTTAGAGAAGCTGATATTGCAGCAGGTGGAGAAGGTGCTCCATTAGTTTGTTTTGCTGATGAAAAATGGTTTAAGCCTTTAAAGAAGAACATGCTTATTCAAAATATCGGCGGAATTTCAAATGTTACAGTGGTTTCAAACGATTTCCCGACATTTGGTTTTGATACAGGGTTGGGAAATATTATGATTGATTATTGCATGAATAAATATTTTTCCATGCCTTATGATAAAGATGGCAAAATTGCTGACAGCGGTAAGGTTTGTGAAAGCTGGCTGGAATGTTTGATGCAAGATGAATATTATTTTAAAGTTCCGCCTAAAACGACCGGTAGAGAATATTTTTCGCCAGAATATATTGAAAATGCGCTTCGTTTTGGACCAAAAGAGCCGAAAGATATTGTTGCAACAGTAACAGCACTGACGGCAAAATCTATTGCAAAGGCCTATGAAAACTTTATTTATCCAGATATTGATGTTGAAGAGGTTATTGTTGGTGGCGGAGGAGCTTACAATCCGACTTTGATGAAATATTTGCGTCATTATTTGCCAAAACATGTAAATCTTAAAACTCATGAGGCTTATGGAATTTCTAATAATTTTAAAGAAGTTATGGCGTTTGCGCTTTTAGGATATTGCACTTATTATAATATTCCAAATAATCTTCCGTCTTGTACCGGTGCCAATCGCCGAGTTGTCTTAGGTAAGATGACTAATTGTTAAATTTTCTTCTTTTAGTACTATTTTGTTTGTAAACGATTGTAAAAGAATTCTTGCAAAAAACAGCAAAAAATTTTTTTTAGAGTCATTAATAGTAGTGTGTTGAAAAACAAAAGGAGAAAATTATGGTAAATAAATTAGGTATAGGTATGTTTGTGCCAAAAAATATTGAATCAATTGCAAAACCGGCAGCAGAGATCAATGTAGTTAAAGCATCTTCAGTTTTACCTTCATTGCCAAAAACTCGTATTACCATGCTAACTGAAAAACCGATTTATACAAATCCGTTTGCTCCAACAGGAAAAGTTGGCGACCAAGGTGCTGAAAAAGTATCAAAACATATTGATATTTTTGCATAAGTAATTTTTTATAGCTAAAGGAATGTACCTGATTGTATTGGAAGCTAAAACTCCGTATGCACTCAGGTCATTTTTTGCTAAATCGCCAGCCAAACCGTGTAAATAGACACCTAAAACACTTGCATCATATATAGACATATTTTGTGCAATAAGTCCTGCAATCATTCCGGCTAAAACATCTCCACTTCCGGCTTTTGCGAGTGCACTGTTGCCTGTTGCGTTGCGATAAATTCCGCCATTCAAAGATGTTACAACTGTTTTGTGAGATTTTAAAACTGTTACGCAATTATATTTTTCAGAAATTTGTTTTGCGCAAATTTCGAAATTATTCAAAACCTCGTCTAGTTCACAATTCAAAAGTCTTGCAGCTTCTTTTGGGTGTGGAGTAAGGACGGTTTGTTGCGGTAATTTAATTTTATTTTTTGCCAAAATATTCAAACCGTCTGCATCGATTACAGTTGGCAAATTTTGTGCTTTTGAAATCGTGTTTTTGAATAATTCTACGGCGTCATCATCTGTCGAAAGTCCACAACCAATCAGTAAAACAGTTGAAGATTTTATTAAATCCTCAATTCTTGAAAGTGGAGCCAAAACAACTTCCGGTGCTTGACAAGATACAGCTTTGAGTACATTTTCATGGCTTGCAACTTCCACATAGCCAGCTCCAACCCTTAGTGCTGCAAGAGAAGATAACAAGGCTGCGCCAGTCATATATTCAGAACCGGAAATATTCAAGATTTTTCCGAATGTTCCTTTATTTGAATTTTCTTCTCTTTCAGGAAGTTTTGGAAGTTTATAGTCCATTTTGCCTAATAGCCTCATAAGCAACAATTGCAACTGAATTTGAAAGATTCAAGCTTCTTTGACCTTCTCTCATCGGAATTGTTAGTGCATTGTGATCTTTTACATATTTTTCAGGTAAACCTCTGGTTTCCGGTCCAAATACGATAAAATCGCCGTCTTGAAACTTAATATCTGTATATAATCTTTTGGTTTTAGTTGTCAGATAATAAAAGTTAGCATCTTTGTTGGCTTCAAGCAATTCGTCCATTGTATCAATTTTATGTAAATCAACACTATCCCAGTAGTCTAAACCTGCACGTTTTGTGTACTTGCTAGATAGCGAAAATCCGAGTTTGCCGACAAGATACAAACTTGCACCTGTACAAGCGCAAAGTCTTGCGATATTTCCGGTGTTTTGCGGGATTTCAGGTTCATATAAAACAATGTTTAATTTTGCCATTTTAGCCTCGATTACTTGAACAGTTTTGGACTTTCAACAACAACCGGAATTGCTCTAACTACACAGAAAATAATCGCAATCCACGCAAGTGCCATTGTAATCATGTGTAAAATTGGTGTCCCGTTCCAAAGTTCCATTCCCGGAGTGTTTACGACAATCAATAGAATGAATGCCATAACTTTTGCAACAGCATAGCTAATTCTCATAAAACGAGATGCGCAAATGAATTTTCCCCAAGCTGTTGATTGCATTGTTTTGTCGCCGAATGCTGTCATACCTTTTGATAGAGCAACGCTTCTGATACCATCTGTTGTAAAAGCTCTTGCAACGCAAATAAGCGGAAAAATTATGTTAATCCAACCCATTACTGCAAAAACAATCCAGTATGAAACTTCAACAATTCTGTCACCCAAAATGTCGAGCACAGAGCCCCATTCTGAGGATTGGTTGTATTTTCTTGCAATATATCCGTCCAAACCGTCCATTGCAAATGCAATAATTGTTAGAACAAACGCTAAAACGTAAGCCCAAGTTGTTTTTTCATACAAGCATAATATCGCTGCATAAGCTACAAAAATTCTTGAAACAGACACGATATTTGCCATATTATTCTTAATATCCATAATTTTCTCCGTTAATTGTTAAGTCTTATTTTTTAGTTCTTGATAGTGCAAAATTTACTTCATCAAGTTTTTTCACTTTGTCACCAAGCATGATTTTTTCAGCTTCTTCCAAAATTTGAGTAACCATAAATCCGTTATCGCCGTCAGAACGTGCTTTTTTTCCGTTTGCACAACAGCTGATAAAGTGTTGGCATTCAAGTTTAAGTGGTTCAATTTCAAGGTAATCAAGCTTGATATTTTGAGTGTTATCTTTTACAAAGTTATCATAAATAACCAATTTGTTTTCTGGAACTGTGTCGTCCAAAATTGCAGTTGCTTTTGTGCCTCGAACAAGCAATTGAACGTGTTTTCTCGGAGTAATCCAGCTTTCTGAAATATGTCCGACAATTCCATCTTCAAACAGAATTCCAACGTGAGTGATATCCATAATTTCGTTCTGATCAGAAGAGCAACCAACGGCAGAAATAACTTTAACAGGTTCTTTGCCGATTACGTAAGAAATCATGGAAACATCGTGAGGAGCCAAATCCCACATTACACTTCGGTCGTTTTTGAAGTAGTTTACGTTTAATCTGTCGCTTTGTGCGTAAACGATTTTCCCTAAAGCGCCTTCTTCAATAAGCATTTTTAGACGATTTACTGCTGGGTGGTACAATAATAAGTGACCAACCATTAAGACAAGTCCCTTGTCATGTGCAAGTTGCGACAAGTCACGAGCTTCTTCTGCAACTGTTGAAATAGGTTTTTCAACATAAACATTTTTGCCTGCTTCCAACATCGCTTTAACCATCTTGTAATGTGTGTGGCTTGGGGTTACAACACAAACGCCTGTAATGTTTTCATTATTAATAATTTCATGAAAATCTTTTGTAACCTTAACTCCAGGGTACTGTTCTGTCACTTTTTTCAAATTTTCATCATCAATATCACATACTGTGTCAAGTACGTTCAAGTTATAAAAATTGCGGACAATGTTTCTTCCCCATACGCCGCAACCTATTACTGCTACTCTTTGTTCTTCCATTTTCTATCCCTAATTATCTAATACTACTTAATTTACACACGAGGGAATATCCTCTATTTTTATGATACTACTCAAAGATTATTTTGCAAATATTTTACATAGCTTCATTCGTATGCTGCTGTTGCGCAATTGCATTTACACGTAATTGGTGCATTTGTTCGCACTTGTCGTAAAATAATTCGCTATCAGCTTCTGGAAAATATTTTACAAGTTTGTCCAATAATGGTTTTGGAAATTCTGAATATTTTGTCATTCTTTCTAAAAGTGCATCGTCATTTATTTGCGGATAAATTGAGCGGAAGTTCTTGTAATAAATCAGTCTGGATTCTTCTTCTGCTCGTTTTTGATTTTCCATAACTTTTGTTCCGAGTTTGTAAGTTACGTAAGTGTTGTCAAAATATGCTGGTTTGTAGCCTTTCATAATTATTCGCATAATAAAATCGAAATCTGACATAATCTTGAATTTCTCATCAAAATAATTTTCTTTTTCAATCATTGATTTCCTAAAAAACATTGCTTGTCTGGCACATGGCATAACCTGAAAAGCGTTGTGCATTGATGGTGCAAACAAGAAAACAAAACCTTCTGGGTGCCTGCAATAAGCAGGTGCGAAAGTAAAATCAGATTCGTTTGCTTCCATTGTGTTTACAATGTCAAAAATTGATGTTATGTCGTGGATAAAATCGTCGCAACTCAAAAAAGTTACATATTTGCCTCTGGCATGCATTACACCTTTGTTGTATGCGTTGAATTTGCCAGTATCTTTTTCTGAAAAAAATCTAAAAAAGCCCTTGTTTTTGTAATCTTTCAGCATCTCTACTGTTCCATCTGTTGAGGCGTTGTCGATTACAAGGTGTTCAATATTGGGGTAAGTTTGAATTTCCAAAAGAGAAATCAATAGGTTAAAATCATCTGCCAAATTGTTTTCTAACAAGTTGTATGTTGGTGTAATTATTGTAACTATCGGTTGTTCCATAATATCCTGCCTTTTTTATAATTTTAGCATAATCCTTTGCTTTTGACGAATTGTTAAAATATGTAAATTATCTTGCATATTATTCACAAAAAGATTTATTATGAGTTTAAATAAAGATATTAGTGTTTATTGAGAGTATAGGAGGTTATTATGAGTCAATATACTTCTATTTCACCTGCAGAAACCGGTATTGTGTCAGGGGTTATTGGTGCCGGTATTGGTTACACTCTTGCGCCAAGAAAATACAATTTGGAGCAACTTTTTACACAAGATGCCGATGTGTTCGAAAAAACTCTTCCGAAAAGAGTTATTGAAAAATCCTCAGAAGAGCAAAAGGCTGCGTATAATTTAATTACAGATGCTCGTGACTACTTGGCAAAATCAAACAAAAACTCTACTGATACAACTCTTGCTGCTTTTTTGGATTCCCCAAAATATTCAAGAGCATATCGAAAAGTCAAAAACTTTATTCCAAAAGCCAAAGTTCAATCAGCTGTCGTTTTAGGTTTTATCGGAACTTTGATTGGTGTTATCGGCAAAATTGCTTTTGGCGACAATAATTACTAATAGTTGGCATAAATGTCTCTTAAGATATATTCTTCTAAAAGCTTTTTGTCAGCGGATTTTGTTTTTGGGTCATTAATCATAATGTCAAACGCATATTTTTGGCCGTTTCTTGATGTAATGTAACCTGCAATTGCGCTAACATCAGACAGTGTACCTGTTTTTGCATACAAATTGTCTTTGAAATAAAGCATTCTGTTTGTCAAAGTGCCTTCGCCTGCAGTTGCAAGTTTCCCGTTGAGAAGCTCTTGCACCTCTTCTTTTGCCAAGAAAGAAGTCATAAAATCGCTTGTCATTATGTTGTTTTTAGATACACCACTACCATCAACTATTTTTATATCTTCTGGATTAAGATTTAGTTTTGCAAAATATGCATCAAGCATTTTTTGAGAATTAGCAAGGGCTCCGGTGTTGTTTACAAATTTGCCGCCTGCAAGCTTAAATACTGTTTCTGCTACGAAATTATTACTGTTTTTCAAAATTGCTTCAACCGCCATATCAATCGGGTGGTCAACTTGCGCTACTATATAAACATTAGTTGCAGGTACTTTTTTCTGTGCAAATTTCCCATAATAATCCATCTTTGCAGAACGAATTGCATCTTCTAGTCTCAAAATAAAATACATTTTAGGATTGTTGGTTGGAATATAAGTTGTAGTCTGTTTTTTTACTGTTCCTTCAACAATCAGCATATTTGGAGAAATGCTAGTGTTTCTGCTGATTGTTATTGAATTTTCGTCTCCTGTTGTTACAAGGTTCATAAACGTTGTTGGATAAAATTTTGATGTATAAATATTGGCTGGAGAATCTTTTGTTGTCGGAGTTATGATTATGCCGAGCAAGTTTTTGTCAATATTATATGAACTGAATTTAGGCATAAGCGGACTCAAATCGTCGTCCCATTGCCAGCCTTCGCCCCATTCTGTTTTATCAAAAACATAATCGTCTACATAAATAAATTTTGGTGAAGTTACTTTTTTGTTTCTAACAGCAGTTTCAAACAAATTGTTAAGTCCTGATGATGTCAAAAATGGGTCAGCACCAAGCTTTACAAAAAGTTCGTTGTTTGTGTTTTTGTATAATTTTGTTGAAAATTTATAATCTTTGCCAAGTTGGTCTAGCGATGCGGAAAGGGTCACAAGTTTTAATGTTGATGCCGGCATGGTCGGTTTTTTTGCTTGATATTCATAGACTGTTTTGCCTGTCTGGGCATCTTTTACAGAAATTGCAACACTTCCCTTGTTTATTCCAGATTGAGCGATTGTTTTGTCTATTACGTCTGCAAAAACAGAATTTTGTAAACTTAAAATTGCAACTAAGCTTATAATTATATTAAACAATTTTTTCATACTGATTTTACCTCGTAAGATTTTCTTATATCATTTATACAAGTACATTTTTTTCTGAAATCGTACATTGGTACAAAGTTTAAAGTCGCAGTCATTGCGCCTTCTTTTTGATCCTTAATTTCAGTAATTGTTTCTCCCTTATAGTCAATAATTCTGGAATGTCCGATATTCCATTCGTCACCTTGAATTTGCCCAGATTGAGTTAAGGCAATCATAAAGGTTTGATTTTCTGTCGCTCTCGAACGAGTCATACATTCCCATGGTATAGGTTTTTTAAGTCCCCAGGCGGCACAGTTTACAAGCAAATCTGCTCCCGCTTTTCTGTATGCTCTGTAAATTTCAGGGAAACGAATGTCGTAACAGATTGTTAATCCTGTTTGAACGCCTTCAATGTTTACCATAACAGGCGATTTGCCGACCTCAACAAATTTCCCTTCATCATCCCCGTAATATGAAAACAAGTGGTTCTTTGAATATGTTGCAATCAGCTCTCCATGCCTATTTAAAACAGGACAGGTGTTGAAATAGTGCCCGTCAACTTTTGTGATAAAACTGCCGCCGATAACCCAAGATTTATAATCTTTTGCGATGTTTGAAAGAAAATCAATAGTTTCGCTGGACTGAATTTCTTCTGCGTTTTCTCTAAAATGTTTTGGAGCCCAGCCGACAGTCCAAACCTCAGGTAGGACAATTAAATCAGTGCCTTCTTTAACCTCTTTTTTTATAAGATTTTTTACTTTTTCAAAATTCGCTTTTTTATCCCCAATCTTTGAATTCATCTGAATTGCGGATACTGTTAATGTTTTTTGTTCCATTTTTTTTGTTTTTTAGCCTCGTTATAAATTTTTGGAGCATTTTCTTCTAGCTCCATAAGTTTTGTTTTTACAAGTTCGCGAATGTCTGCAAGTTCTTCTGTTGTTGCGTCGGCTTTTACATAAATCGGTTCTCCGTAAAGGTTTAAAATATTACAGTTCCCAAACGGGAATTTCATTTTATCCCAAGACGGCAAGCTGGCTAATGTTTTTTGTGGGGAATACCAATAAGCCGGAATAATCGGAGCACCTGACATTTGAGCAAGTTTTACTGCTCCGTTTTTAACTTTGTGTAAAGGTCCGCTCGGTCCGTCAACCATAATTCCCACGCACTCGCCGTTTTTTAATCGGTTTAACATTTGCATTGTTGATTCGACAGCTCCTTTTTTATTTGAAGAGCCTCGAACAACCTTGAAACCCCATTTTTCAACTGCACGAGCAACAATTTCTCCGTCAATTGAGTTGCTGATTAATATGCTTAAATGAGCTTTATCTTCAATCCCATGCACCAAAAGTTGGTTGGCATGCCACATTACATAGATGCAAGGTGAAATTTTGGGATTATTGTGTTCGTAAATATGTGTAAAGTGTTCCTGCAAACGCATTACTGAATAAACAGCGTTTGCTACAAAATCCATGTTTTTATCATTAATTAGTCGTACCATGCCCCGATTATATCATAAAAACTTGCACAAATTCTTTTTTGAGGTATGATTATGGCACATGTATTAATATATATAAAGGAAAAGGTAAAATGAAAGTAACTTTGGAAAAAGAAAAAGAAAACGTAGTAAAATTAGATATTACAATCCCTGCAAAAGATGCAGTAGATGCTTATAATAAAGCAGTAAGCACAATTTCAAAATATGTAAATATTGATGGTTTCAGAAAAGGAAAAGCTCCTCGTGCAGTTGTTGAAAGACACGTTGGAACTGAAAGAATTAAACAAGAAGCTATTGAAAACTTGATGCCAAAAGCAATTAACCAAGCTGTTGTTGATAACAACCTTGATTTGATTGCTCAACCATACATCACAAACTATAACTTCAATATTGGTGAAGATTTGACGGTTACTGCAAAAGCAGAACTTAGACCTGAAGTAACTTTGGGACAATACAAAGGTTTGACTCTTGAAGTAAAAGATTCTCCTGTTGAAGAAGATGCTATGCAAAAATCCATTGATAGACTTCTTGAACAACACAGCACTCAAGAAACTGTAATTGATAGACCTACAAAAGATACAGATATCGCTGTAATCGATTTTGAAGGTACAGCTAACGGCGAAAAAATTCAAGGCGGCGACGCTAAAAATTATCCGCTAGATTTGGCTCATTCAAACTTTATTCCAGGTTTTGCAGAACAATTGGTTGGCAAAAACTTGAATGATGAATTTGACATCAAGGTAACTTTCCCAGAAGATTATCACGATGAAAAACTGAAAGGTCAACCGGCAACTTTCAAAATCAAAATCAACGAAATTAAAGAAAAGAAACTTCCTGAGTTAAATGATGAATTTGCTCAAAAAGTTGGTTCTTTCAAAACAGTTGATGAATTGAAAGCTGATATTCAAAACTACTTGAATTCTCAAAGAGAAAGAACAAACAAAATGAACGCTGAAAACGAAGTATTCAAGGCAGTTATTGACGGTGCAAAAGTTGATATTCCTCAATCTATGGTTGATAGAGAAGCTAATTCTTTGAAACAAGAATATACTCAAAGACTAGCTGCACAAGGTATTAACTGGGAAGCTCTTGTAAAAGCTCAAGGCGAAGACCAATTGCTTAAAAATTTGAGCGAAGATGCTCTTGTTAGAATTAAAAACTCTTTGGTAATCGACAAAATTGCAAAAGACGAAAATATTAAGCTTGAACAAAAAGATTTAGAAGCTAAATTCGCTCAACTTGGTGCAGCTTACGGCTTGCAACCACAAGATTTAATCAAACAATTAGGTCAAAATCCTGAACTTTTGGCATCTATTTCACAACAAGCTATGAATGACAAAGTAAAAGATTTCTTGATGGAGAATAATAAAGTTGAAATCAAATAGTTTGTTTGAAAATTCAAAAAAATAATATATGTGCCGTATTTACTACGGCACATTATTTGATTAATATAGTAAAGAAATTTATAATAATATTATAAGGAGAAAAAAATGAGTTTTGTACCTGTAGTAATAGAACAATCAAGCAGAGGCGAACGTTCGTTCGATATCTTTTCAAGATTGTTGAGAGAAAGAATTATTTTCTTAGGCACACCAATTGACGATATGGTTGCAAATTTAGTTGTAGCTCAGTTATTGTTGTTGGACAGTGAAAACCCTGAAAAAGATATTATGTTATACATCAATAGCCCAGGGGGATCTGTTACGGCAGGTTTTGCTATCTATGACACAATGCAACATATTAGAGCTGACGTTTCAACAATTTGTTTGGGGCAAGCTGCTTCTATGGGTGCATTCTTGTTGTCATCTGGTACAAAGGGTAAGAGAATGGCTCTTCCTCACTCAAGAGTGCTTATTCACCAACCTTTGGGTGGTGCGCAAGGTCAAGCAACTGATATCGAAATTCAAGCAGCTGAAATTATTAGAATTAAAAAATCATTGAATGAAATTTTAGCTTCTAATACAGGACAGTCAATTAAGAAAATCGAAAAAGATACAGATAGAGATTATATCATGACTCCGGCTGAAGCTTTGGAATACGGTATGATTGACAAAGTTGTATCAAGAGATGCTATTAAGTAGTAAAAAAGAAAGGAATAGGCTTACAAGGTAATGATATCAAGTTGTAAGCCCGATAATATAAAGACATGCCAAAACATGATGATAGTAGATTAAAATGTTCATTTTGCGGAAAATCACAGGATCAGGTTAAGAAATTAATCGCAGGCCCTGAGGTTTATATTTGCGATGAATGCGTAGAACTTTGTAATCAAATTTTAGATGAAGAGTTCTTTGAAAATAAAGATAAAGAAGGTGGCGAAGGCGCAGAAGCTGCTGAGGCAGAAGAAAAACCAATTCCAAAACCTCACGAAATCAAAGCATATCTTGATGAATATATTGTTGGTCAAGACGATGCTAAAAAGGTTTTGTCAGTAGCTGTTTATAACCACTACAAACGTTTAAAACACAATAAAGAAGCAGAAAACGGAGATTCTGTTGAAATCCAAAAATCAAATATCTTGCTTGTTGGTCCAACAGGTTCCGGTAAAACGCTTTTGGCGCAAACTTTGGCTAAAATGCTTGATGTTCCGTTTGCAGTTGCAGATGCTACAACGCTTACAGAAGCAGGCTATGTTGGCGACGATGTTGAAAATATCTTGTTGAGATTGTATCAAAATGCTGAGTTTGATTCTTCAAAGGCTGAACGAGGTATTATATATATTGATGAAATCGATAAAATTTCAAGAAAATCTGAAAACACTTCTATTACGCGTGACGTATCTGGTGAAGGTGTTCAACAGGCTTTGTTGAAAATGATTGAAGGAACTGTTGCCCACGTTCCGCCTCAAGGTGGAAGAAAACACCCTCATCAAGAGTTTATTGAAATTGATACAAAAAATATTTTGTTCATCGTAGGCGGTGCATTTGTCGGCTTAGACAAAATTGTTGAACACAGAGCAGGTGAAGGGACTTCTGTAGGATTTGGTGCAAAAGCTCCGATGACACAGGTTGAAAAAGAAGCTGCGGCTGCAAAAATGTTGAAAAAATTGCAACCGGAAGACTTGTTAAAATTCGGCTTGATACCTGAATTTATCGGTCGTGTTCCTGTTTATGCCGTTTTGGATCAATTGAACGAAAAAACATTGAAAATGATTTTGACAGAACCTAAAAATGCCGTTGTTAAACAATATAAATGTTTGTTGGAAATGGACGGTGTTGATTTGGAATTTGAACCGGAAGCAATTGATTTAATTGCACAAGAAGCAATTAAACGTAAAACCGGTGCGAGAGCCTTGAAATCAATTGTTGAAGAAATCATGCTTGATGTTATGTATGATGTTCCAACGAAAAACGATATTAAGAAATTTGTCGTTACGGCAGATATGGTTAAGAACCGTAAAAATGCAGAGGTTGTACCTCTCCCGACAAAGGACGATAACAACAAAGAAATTAGTGCATAAAAAAGGTGGCTTCGGTCACCTTTTTTATTGTTTACAAATTTGAAAAATATAAAGTTTTATGCGAAAATAGGTTTATGGGGAATAGTAAAACATTAATTTTAATAGATGGGCATGCGCTGGCATTTAGACAGTATTATGCGTTGGAAAGAACTGCTATGAGTACGTCTGACGGTACTCCGACTTGGGCCGTTTACGGCTTTTTTAAGGCAATTTTTGATTTGTTGAAAAACGAGGACTTGAAAGCTGATGCAATTGCTGTGGCTTTTGATGTCAGTCATAAAACTTTCAGAACTGAGAAATTTGCAGATTATAAGTGTAATCGTTCTGCAATGCCTGATCCTATGAGAGTTCAAATGGGGCTTATCTATGAAGGTTTGCGAGCTTTTAATATTCCGATTTACACCAAAGAAGGTTTTGAGGCAGACGATGTAATCGGGACGATTTCTCGTGAAGCGTGCGAACTTGGGCATAAGGTTTTGATATTGACAGGTGATCAAGACGCATTTCAGCTTGTAGACAAGGAAGGTTGTGTCAAGGTTATTTTGCCGACGAAAGGTGAATTAGTTGAGTACAATTGGGATAAAATTTATGAAAAATTAGGAGTTTATCCAAATCAAGTTATTGACTACAAAGGCTTGCGTGGTGATACTTCTGACTGTATCCCAGGGATTAAAGGAATTGGAGAAAAGACTGCGCAAAAACTTTTGGCTCGCTATGGATCTTTAGACGCCTGTCTTGCGGATTGCGAAAATATTCCTGAAAAATCAGTGAGAGAAAAGATTTGTAATGGTATTGAACAGGCAAAATTGAGCCAATATCTTGCGACGATTATTCGAAATTTGGATATTAATTTTGATTTTGACAAAACCAAGGTTGAGTTGCCTGATACTACTGCTGTAACTGAGTTTTTAAAGAAAATGCAGTTTTATACATTTATCAAGAATATAAATTCGATTATGTATTCTTTTGATAAAACAGAGCATGCTGTGCCGGTTCAAGCTCCGCAGGTAAATTCAGATGGCTCAATGCAATTAGGATTTTTCTCAGAGGTAGTAAGTGAGGAATTGAACAAAGAGTCTAACCTTGATTTTGATAAAAAGTTGATTGCGGATTCACAAGATTTCGATGAATTAGTAAGTCTGTTAAAATCGCAGTCCTTGATTGCATTTAAAACTTATGCCAATGTAAAAAATGCCGTAAATTCTGAACTTATCGGTTTGTCATTTGCGTTTTCTGAGAGCGTGAGTGCAAAAGACAGGATTGAGGCTAAAGAAGCCAGTGAGATAAAAGCTTTTTATATTCCTTTGGGGCACCATAATATAGAAAATCAATTACTACTTGATGCTGTTATTTCTGAATTGAAACCTATTTTTGAGGATAGCAATATCAAAAAAACTACTTTTGACGCCAAGACCGAATTTAATGTTTTGCGAAATTTGGGGATAAATGCTGGTGGTATAATTTTTGATGTCGTACTTGCAAGTTATGTAAAGGATACAAACCGCAATCACGATTTGGAAATTCAGTCGATTGAGAATTTGCAGCATGCTATTACGCCATTTGCGCCGTTTGAAAAAGAAAAGAAAAAACAGGTTAAATTTATTGATGTAAATGCTGATATTGCAACAAATTTTGCCGCTGAGGAAACTTCTGTAATTCTTGAATTAACAAAGTATTGGTCTCAAAATTTGGACGAGAACGAGCAAAAGCTTGTTTATGATATTGAAGTTCCTTTAACTTTTGTGCTTGCAGATATGGAGTATGATGGCGTTTCAATAGACGAAAAATATTTGCGTGATTTGACGACGTATATGAATGGAGAGCTTGGTAAAATTGAAGGGGAAATCTACGAGCTTGCGGGGGCTCCTTTTAATATAAATTCTCCTCGACAGGTTGGTGAAACTCTGTTTGATAAAATGGGGATTAAGTCTAAAAAGAAACGTGGAAAAGCTGCGTATTCAACAAGTGCTGCGGTTTTGGAAGAATTGGCGCAAGATCATGAAATTGCAAGATTAATCCTTGATTACAGACGGTATGCAAAGCTTAAATCTACTTACACAGAGGCGCTTCCGGCATTGATTGAACGCAAAGATAATCGAATTCATACGACTTATAATCAAACGGTTACTGCAACCGGCAGGTTGTCGTCATCTAACCCGAATTTGCAGAATATTCCGGCAAGAACAGAGGAAGGCAATAAAATCCGTAATGCATTTGTGCCGAAAGACAGGGAAAATTCTTTGATTTTGTCAGCTGATTATTCACAGATTGAACTTCGCCTGTTGGCGCATATTACAGAGGACAAACACCTTATGGAAGCTTTCAAAACAGGTGTTGATGTCCACACATTGACGGCATCAAAGGTTTTTGAGGTTCCGGTAGAAGAAGTTACAAAAGAAATGCGTTATAAATCCAAAGCTGTTAATTTTGGAATTATTTACGGGCAAAGCAAATATGGACTTGCAAAAGCTGTTGGTATTTCAAATGCAGAGGCAGGCGAGTTTATTGATAAATACTTTGCGACATATCCTAGAGTTAAGGCATATATGGAAGGAATTGTCCGAGAAGTTGAGAAACAGGGCTATGTCGAGACTATTTTTGGACGCAAAAGATATTTGGAAACAGAACTTTCAAGTTCGAATGCAATGATTAGAGAGTTTGCAAAACGTGCTGCTATTAACCAGCCAATGCAAGGGACAGCAGCAGATTTGATGAAAATTGCAATGATAGATTTTGCCAAAAAATTAAAAGAACATAATCTTAAATCAAAAATGATAATGCAGGTTCACGATGAACTTGTGGTTGAGGTTTTGAAATCGGAATTAGACGAGGTAAAAGCGCTGGTAAAAGAGGCAATGGAGCTAAATCAGCCGTTGTCGGTTCCGCTTGTTGTTGATATAAATGTAGGTGAAACATGGAAAGAACAATAAAATTTTTATTTGTCGGATTGTTGATGATTTTGTTGGGAGTAAACTGTGCAAAGGCAGATGATGCAATGTCTTTGAGTACTATGGTTACTCCGCAAAATGTCGATTATAATATTTGTACACGCAACTATATTATGACACCTGAAAAGTTGTTTTTTATGGCAATTGCAAGTATTAATGCAAACAGGTTTACGATTGACGAAATTCAGTCAAAGACTGGCTATATCTTGTTTACGGCGGTGAATAAACAGTATTTGGCAAGTGTTGTGAAAGTAAGTTCAAATAAGTCATTGTTGAAGATTACGCCTGTAAATAATAACTATTTCTTTGCTCCCGGAATTGTTTTGAATGTGTTCAGATATATTGATTTGAACGGTGCAACGCCTGTTTACACATTGTCAAAATCTTAGACAAAGTTATATTAAATACTTTACCAAAATTATTTATTAGATTATAATTGCATTATGGAAAGAAATATTGTAAAACTACTAGGCTTGAATGTTGATTCTTTTACGTTTGAAGAAGCAATTGAGTATGCCAAAACGATTTCAGGACAGGTTGTGACAATTAACCCTGAAATGATAAATAATGCTGTGCAGAATCCTGAATTTGCGGAAATTATAAATAATGCAGAACTTGTAATTCCAGACGGAATTGGAGTTCAGATTGGGCTAAAGATCTTAGGATATAATGTTCGAAGAATTGCCGGAATTGAGTTTTCTCGTAGAATGATTGAGGAATGTGCAAAGTCTGAACAGTCGGTTGCTTTGGTCGGCGCAAAACCTGAAATTGTTCAGAAAGCGAAAGAAAATCTTGAGCATGAAATTCAGGGATTGTATGTGACTTATGCACATGATGGATATTTTAGGGACGATGATGAAATATTGAACGAATTGAGAATTCGTCAACCTAGACTTGTGCTTTGTGCTTTGGGTTCACCAAAGCAAGAAGAATTTATTATGAAAGCTAAAAAACTTCTTCCTGATGCATTGTTTGTCGGTGTTGGCGGAAGTTTTGATGTTTGGTCGGGGGTTGTTGAAAGAGCTCCTGAAATTTATCAAAAACTAGGGCTAGAATGGCTTTATAGAACGGTTAAAGAGCCGAAAAGATTTAAGAGAATTTTTCCTACTTTGCCGTTGTTTGTATTAAAAGTGTTGCGTGAAAAATTTATTCCAAAAGGAGTTTAATATGTTGAGTGCTAACGAAATCGAAAATTTGAAAAATCTTTGTAAAGAAAATCGAAAAAATATTATAAAAATGGTTTATAATGCAAAATCCGGTCACTTGGGCGGTGCTTTGTCATCAACTGAAATTTTGACGGTGCTTTATAACAAGTGTATGAAAACTTGTAATGAATGGGGAAAAGGTGATGATTTTGAAGCTCGTGACAGATTTGTACTTTCAAAAGGTCATGCATCTGCGATTTTGTACTCTGTTTTGTCGCAAGTTGGCTATATTCCAAAAGATGAATTGTTGACGTTTAGAATTATGGGCTCAAGACTTCAAGGTCACCCATGTCCGCATTGCCCTGGGGTTGAGGTTGCAACCGGTTCTTTGGGACAAGGTTTGTCGGTCGCTTGCGGAATGGCTTTGGGACTTAAACTTGATAAAAATCCTGCGAAAGTATTTTGTTTGATGGGCGATGGTGAGTTGCAAGAAGGTAGTGTTTGGGAAGCTTTTATGCATGGTGCTCATCACAAGTTGGATAACTTGATTGCGATTGTTGATAGAAACAGACTTCAAATAGATGGTTGTACAGAAAATGTAAAATCTCTTGATCCGCTAGATGAAAAGTTGAAAGCTTTTAATTGGCAAGTTATTGAAATTGATGGAAACGATGTCGAAGCTGTTTATGACGCTATTGAAAAAGCAAAAAGTGCCAATGGCCCTGTTGTGATTTTGGCGAATACCGTTAAAGGTAAAGGCGTATCATTTATGGAAAACAATGCCGGCTGGCATGGAAAAGCGCCGAATAAGGAAGAGTTTGAACAGGCAATGGCAGAATTGGGTTAGAAAATGATAATTGATAATTTAAAGAATATCGAAAAATATAAAGAGATTTCTCCAAAGGTTGCGGAATTTTTGAAAACGCTTTCAAACGCAACACCTGTCGGACATTACGAGATAGAGGACGGAACTTTTGCAAATGTTGATGTTTACACGACAAAGTTGCATAAGGATTGTAAGCTTGAAGCTCACAAAAATTATATTGATATTCAAATGCTTTTAAATGGTGTAGAGGAACTTGATTATACGGCAGTTGAAGGGTTGAAAATCAGTGAGGCTTATGACGAAAATCGAGATGTGATGTTTTTTGAAGCTCCTCAAAAAGCTCTTGATACTGTTATTTTGCAAGGAGATAAATTTGCGTTTATTTATCCGCACGAGGCTCATCAACCGCAAATGGCGTTTGGAAAACAACAAGAAGTTAAAAAGGTTGTTGTAAAGATTAGGGTGTAGAATTGTATAATTTGTCAAATGTCGCTTGAAAAGTTGTAGGAATATGTTATAATAATAAATGTTATATAAGAAGAAAGGATTGAAAATGAAGAGATTTAATTTACAAAGAGCCTTCGGGGGGGGGGCAATCGCGAAGAAGCACGTGTAGTCTGTTTGTTTGATGATTTAGTAGCTAGGCAGCTAAGAAGTGAAGTAACTAAATCTGTTTCATGTCGGCATAGCAATGCCGACCTACAAAAGAAAGCTGCATTTACATTGGCTGAGGTCCTAATCACTCTCGGCATCATTGGTGTTGTTGCGGCTATTACGTTACCGACTCTTGTTGCAAATTATCAAAAAACTGTTTGGGTTAATCAGTTGAAGAAGACGATAAGCTATGTTGAAAACAATACAAGACATCTTCTTGCAGAGGAAGGTGTTGATAGGCTAAGTGATACAAAAACCCCATTTGCACAAGATTATGAGGGAGATGATGATGAATTCCTAAGCTTTTTTACTAAAAATTATTCTTTAAAATTAATAGAAGATGAAAATTCTTTATTTTATCAAGACGCTATTGATGATTTTGGAGGAGTTCCTTTTCATTCTCCAGATGGAACTTGTTTGGCATTCGCTTTTATTGAAGGTTCTCTTACAAGTGAAAGAGATATTGCTGTAATAATAGGTGTCGATCTAAATTGCGATAAAAAGCCTAATTTAGTTGGATATGATAGATTTACGATTGTTTTAGGAGATAATGGTTTGCTTGCTAGTATAATGGGGTTTCCAGAAATAAATTGTCCGTTTGATTCTCAAAAAAATTACAGTGATTATTGGAGAGCTTGTGGTGGAACATTGTTGCGCAAAGTTATGACCGACGGTTGGAAGATTAATTATTAGAAGTATTGGTTGGGCTTTCTAGCCCAACATCATGGATTTATAATCGATTCTGAATAAGATGAAAATCTACGCTGAACGATAGATTTTCAGTCTTTTCAGAATGACGACTAAAGTAGTTGCAATTTTTGCAAAACAATTAACTGTAACTGTCACTCCGGACTACGATCCGGAGTCTGTTTTATTTAATAGGAGATTCTGAATAGCAAGAAAATTTATCCCCTCGCTAATCGCTTGGGAAAATTTTCTAAGCTTTCAGAATGACGAAAATTTTTACTAGATGAAACCTTTACACCAATACCTAAAGTATGAATGAATATTATTACAAAGGGCTACATGCGTAGTACCTACAGACTCTGCTTAGGAGTCTCTATTTACGCATTAATTGTTTTGTTTTTGTATTCCTGAACGTCTTTGTTTGCAAACATTGTATCCAAATTCGGTTCGACCAATTTTTTGATAACTACGTTTTCAACAAATTTGTCTATCGGGTTTATTGCAATTCCAAGAGCTACAAAGCCACCTAACGTCTTGAGCATTTTGGTGTTCATAATTTTACCGTTTTGATATTTTCGGATAATATCTTCTGTAGCATCGCGCAAAGCCGTTGTTTTGTAATCCGGATCTTTTGCGTATTTGTCTTTTAATTTATTAAAGTTTTTCCATAATTTTTCAGAGAATTGTTCCGGTTTTTTACCCTCTGCCAAGTCATTATAAATATTGAACATTTTATCAATGTGCTCATTTGCGAATGTCAAAATTCTGTCTTTTTCTGACATTGCAAGAGCTTCAGGGTGTTTTTTGTTGAAGAAAGTTTCGCCCAACATTCTGAACGGTTTTTTCCACTTGTTATCTCGGATTAGTTTTTCTTGCTTAATTGAAATTGATTCTTTGAATTGTTCCTTGAAAGCGTCAATATTGTTTGCATAAGCGTCTAAATGTCTTCTGCTCACAAACCCTTGAAGAAAGTTAATAGTTTCTTCTCTTGATTGGAGTGACAAACCCGTTTTATCCATTGCACCGGCAAAAGATGCAAGTTTTTGACCACCCAAAACTGCGCCGGTTGGAAGAATTACACTTGCCAAAAATTGGAAAATCGCTTGTTCTGTGCCACGTTTTGCATCTGGTGCGTAAGACGTTTTTTCGTTTTTGTATTTGTCATAAATGTCTGCACCAAAATATAGCATAGCAGGGAACCAAAGAAGTGTTCCCATTTTTGGAGCTACTTCGCTTATTGCGGCACCTAGTTCATTTGTGTATGCTAAACCTCTTGCAGGCCACTTCATTAGAGGGTCTGTATATTTTTTGTCTTCCTTTTTGCTCTCAGTTTTTTTTGCTTCTTTTGCTGTAAAATTAACCTTCTGTGGGGTATTAAAACTCGTAATCTTAATCAAATTCGTCATCTCCAGTCATGTGCACAGGTATATAATACCTGAAAATATTTTTTCTTGCTAGTTGGAGCCGAATTGTAAATGAACTGTTACTTTTGGCTTAATAATTATGCAAAATAAACTTCTTTTACCAAGTCCAAAATCTGATTAATAAACTGTCTGTAAGCCACTCTATCAGCTTCTCCTGACAAAATAATATCTGCTTTTGAGGCTGTTGGGTGAACGTGAGTTTTGGCTTTGTCAGATGCGTTTTTGTAAACTTCATCAGCAGAATCGCCTAAATCTCTATCTGCGGCACGTTTATAAAATCTTTCTTTTTGAACGTCATGCGATACATCTACGTAAATTTTAAAATCGAATGCATCAACAACTTTGTTTGTCAAAGTGAATAAGCCTTCTGAAATAACGATTTTTGAAGGAAGAGCAAGTTTCACGTTGTCACGACGAATTGCGGTTCCTGACATATCGTATTCCGGCAAGTAAACTTCTTTGCCAAGTAATAAATCTTTGATATGTTCTTTCATTAATTCAAGCTCAAGAGCCTCCGGAATATCCAAGTCATAATGTTTTGCAAATTCTGCAAAACTTCCGGCTTTTTTAACCATATCCGAGCGGTCGTAGTAATAATCGTCTGTATTAATACGAGTTATAACATTTTCAATACAATATTCTTTGGCAAAACTTTCGATTGTGTTGATTATGTCAAATGCAATTGTTGATTTTCCACTTGCTGTTTCGCCTGCAATACCGATTGAGCAAGATCGTGTAATATTATTTGATAAAAATAATGCCATTTTTTCAATGGCAGATGGTTTAACCTTTCGGAATATTGAATTGTCAGAATTCATTTCTTTCATGAAAATCTGGTTTAATCTTTTTTCAACATATAAGAAAAGAGCTTTTTCAGAACGGAGAAAACGTTGTTCATTCTTTGTTTCTGTATTGTTTTTAATTAAAGTATTTTGCAATGTAGAAATCCTTTTTTTAC
>ERZ1034925.361-NODE-361-length-21244-cov-26.901647_pt1 | contig 21244 bp, 15 predicted proteins | sample MGYA00520687_ERZ1034925 | MGnify/ENA primary metagenome ERZ1034925 (study PRJEB33766, sample SAMN09781758) | gut metagenome | biome: gut microbiome | host: Homo sapiens | place: Madagascar | study: EMG produced TPA metagenomics assembly of the PRJNA485056 data... | reverse complement strand
GTAATATAAACTATTGTTACATAATTTTTATTTTATGAAATTTGATAAAATTTTATAACTTTATATATGTAAGATAGCAAATATGGATACTGGTCGTGTTATTAATTCCCAACAGAAAGAATCTAAACCACAAACAGGTGAAGTTAATAATGATACAACACCTAATTCTGTTTTTTATTCTCAATATGATGATACAAAAGACGGTGTAATTAATCATAGGGAAGATTCGTCAGCAAAAGGTTTTATTGATAGTAAATATAGTGAACAAACTGTTGAAGAAAATGTTTTGAAGAAACTTGGTAAGAATTTTAAACAGTTTTTTGATGCTTGTGTTGAACATAAGGCTAATATCAAATCTCAATCTTATGATACATCTAATAAATCTAGTGTTGATACTGCAGATGCTAATTTCGTTAAAAATGTTAATGATACAATAGATGCAATTCAAAGATCTTGGCTAGATAGTGTAAACGAGGCAAAAGATGAAATTGCAAGAGAACAAAAATTAGAAACTAATAAGGATATTAAAATCTCTAATGAATATAATCAAAGTAATGGAATTACTGGTGATGTTACTGTAAATAAAGATGATAATGGTAATATACAGTCTTTATCTGTAAGAAGTAAAAAATCAGGTAAAACGTTTACTTATGTTAAAGATAAACAAAGTGGTCAATATATTGAAATGCGTGATAATAAACCTGTAATAGATAAAAATGGTAAACAAAAAATTTATTCACTTACTTCTGATGGAAATTTAGAACGTGATAATAGTAATATAGATGAAATTACATTTCAAGGAAAAACGTATGAGCGTTTATATAATGGTGAATTAAAATTGAAGAATGGTAATTCAGGTGATACTTATTATTTCGATGGAAAACGTATGGCAAAAATTGTAACTCATCAAATAAATGAAGTTGTTATTACAGCACAACAAAAACCAATGAAAATGATTGTTCCAGATATAAAAATTTCAGATAATGTAAAAATAGAAGTACCTAAAAATAATGGGAATGCTTCATCTGTACGTAATACTTTTGAAGGTTTAGGTGCAAAATTCTTGCAAAGAGAAGTTAATGGTGAAAAACAAGAAATTGTAATCTATAAAGATAGTAATGGTGAAAAACATCGATTTATAATAAAAGAAGATGGTTCAACCGAAAATTTGATTGCAACAAGTACAAAAGGTAAAAATAAATATATAACAAATTCTAAAGCAAAGACAATGTTGTTAGAACGTTATGGTAATGAATTTGGAGGTTATTTAGTTAAACAGAATGCAGTTCCAAAATTTGAAAATGGACAACTGTTAGGAGTGACTATCAACGGACAGTTTAAAACGGCTGATGAATTGAGTAAAAAACTTAGTGAATTGGCTCATAGAAAATAAAATAAAACAAAAAAGCACTCTAATGAGTGCTTTTTTGTTTTCAATAAAATTCTTTAATCTTACACAGTAGCCATTTTGTTTTGGATTTGGGCTGCGGAATCTTCATATCCGGAACGTCCCATCAATGCGTATGTATAATTTTTTGCTTGTTCAACACCAGGTTGATTAAATGTATTGATATTATACAATTCACCAGCAATTGCTGTTTGAACTTCCAACATATATAATAATTGTGCAATATTATATTCATTGATTTCAGGCAATGTAATTGTTATTGTTGGTCGTTGGTAATCTGATAATGCTACTCTTGTTGAATCTGCTTCAGCATTTATCAAATCATTGATAGTTTTTCCACCCAAATAACCTATACCTGTGTATTCAAAGATTTTTGGAATTTCTAATGTTTTGTCAAATTTTTCTACTCTAATAAAGTTTATAACTTTATCATTTGGACCTTCATTATATAATTGGATTTGTGAGTGTTGGTCAGTTGCTCCAACTGCCTTTATAGGTGTTGGTCCAACATTTACTTTTTCACCATTGTTATTAGTTTCTTTTCCTAATGATTCTGCCCATAATTGAACATACCAATCAGAAACATATTTTAGTCTTGATGAATAAGGCATCATAACTGATAAGTTTTTACCCTTTTTTGTATCCATTAAATAATGAATAAGTGCATTTTGTGCTGCAATATTTTCTCTAATATCTGTATTTTTTAGTGCAAGATCCATATCTTTGATACCTTGCATAAGTTCATCAATATTAATTCCCACAAGAGCAAATGGAACAAGACCAACTGCAGAAAATACTGAGAATCTACCACCAACATCATCAGGTACTACAAATGTTTTGTATCCTTCTTGGTCTGCTAATTGTCTAAGTACACCAGTTTGTTTGTCAGTTGTCGCAACGATATTTTTTCTGTAATCATCACCTAATTCTTTTTCTAATAAGTTTTTCACAATCATATATTGTGACATTGTTTCTGCTGTTGAGCCTGATTTTGTTATTACATTTACTAATGTTCTTTTTAAATCAAGTACTTCTAATAGACCTTCAATGCAATCAGGATCAATATTATCCAAGAAAAATATTCTTGGTAAACCTTTTCTTTGTTCAGGGGTTAATAAATTCCAATATGGTTTTAATAATGCTTCTGTGACAGCAATTCCACCTAATGCAGAACCACCAATACCCAATACTAGGATATTATCAAATCTACCTTCAACCATAGATGCAAATTCTTTTACATACCAAACAGTTTCTTCATTATATCCAAGATTCATCCATTGTAACCATTGTCCAGGTTTATCTTTTCTTTGGTTCAGACTAGCAATGATGTTTTTGATTGTATCTTTGTAGTTTTCAAATTCTTGTTCAAGATTCAATCCATTTTTTTCGCCTATAATGCTTGCATCAGTGTCTTTATAGTTGAGTTTAATCATCGCTTAACCTTTCATATCTCGCTTTTTGTGTAAGTAATAGTCTGAATATAATGTTAAATTGTGTTTATCAGTCATAATAATTATAAAGAGTCGGCATTATACCGACTCTTTTATAAAATTTATAACTTGATGTTTTCAGAAATGATTTCCATTTCTTGAGAAGAACCGTAAACGGCATGACAACCACAGTCACAGTATAAAACTTGACCAGTTGTACCACTTGATAAATCAGAAGCCAAGTATAAACCTGCTCTACCAACATCTTCAAGTGTAACGTTTCTCTTAAGAGGTGCTTTCGCAACTGCTGCTTTAAGCATTCTTGGGAATCCGCTAATACCCATAGCCGCTAATGTTTTAACTGCACCTGCTGAAATACAGTTTACACGAACACCGTGTTCACCCATATCCATAGCCAAATATCTCATTGAAGATTCTAATGCTGCTTTAGCAACACCCATTACATTGTAGTTAGATACAACGTATTGAGAACCTAGATAAGTTAATGCTAATACTGAACCACCTTCGTTCATAATAGGTTGAGCATTTCTACAAATTGTAACTAGAGAATATGCACTTACACCCATTGCTGTGTTCCAACCTTCAAGAGAAGTATTGATGAATTTACCCATCAAATCTTCTTTCTTAGCAAATGCTACTGCGTGAACTACGAAATCAATTTTTCCATATTCTTTTTCGCAAGCATCAAAAACTGCTTTAACTTCATCTTCTTTAGTTACGTCGCAACTCATAATTATTTTTGCACCGAAACCTTCAGCGATTGGTCTTACTCTTTTTTCCATTGCTTCACCAGCATAAGTGAATGCAATATCTGCACCAGCATCGTGTAATTGTTTAGCGATACCGTATGCTATACCATGTGTATTTGAAACTCCAAATATAACACCTTTTTTACCATTCATTAAATCCATGTTTTATCCCCCTCATAAATCTAACAAGTTCATGCTAACAAAAATATAATATTAAATCAAATCAATGCACTAAAAACAGTAATATTTCATAATTTAAAATAACAAAAAAGACGATTTTTAAATTTAAAAACCGTCTTTTTCTTCGTTATATATTATTTTAGTGTGATTAGAATCTGATTCTTACACCGCCACCAATGTTGTTACCCATGATAGCATCTTTACCACCGTTTACGAATGCTGAAACATTTTTGTAACCTGCTTCTACTTCAGCATTAGCAACGAATTGTGCTTTGTCAACACTCTTTAATGTTTCAGATTTTACGTTGAATGGTAATGCACCGCCAACTTCACCTTTAACACCAACTCTTGCACCACCTTCAAATGTGTGTTGGTATTTTAAACCAGTTGCAAGTTGTGGAGCAACTGTACCGTAAGAGTCGCCACCATTGATTTTACGTGCAACACCTTCTACACTTGCTTTACCAGTAGCATTTAAATCTTTTGCTAGAGGGAAATTTCTTGTATAAGCAACGTTACCAAGAATTGCATGTTGACCGTTTCCACGAGCCAAGATTGCTGATGCATCAAATGCATCATTTCCTTTTTCTGCAGAACCACTTAATTTGTAACCAGTTGATGGTAAGTTTTTAGCATTTATAAATGAACCATCTACTGCCAATGTAGTATTAGCAGTTTTGTTATTAGATACTAAACTTGCTACAGGTACTGAATGTCCTTTTTCTTGGTAGTTTAATGTTCCGTTAGCGATTTTACCATCTTTAACACTACCTTGGAAGTGTCCTTTATATCTTTTTAGCAATAATGTACGTGCATCAGCTGCTTTTTGATCCATTGCTTTTAATGTATCACTTGCTGTGATAACTTTTTCTGCTGATTTCATAACACCTTGTGCTGATTGTGCTGTTGCTTTTGAAGCACCACTAAACATTAAAGGTAGTGCTACTGCTGCTGCTTTTAAATAAGTTTTAATACTCATATTTATATTTCCTCCTTAAAATAAAATCTCTTCTGTTTTTTCAATGTTGGTGAAAATTATTTTTTGCTAATAAATTTTTATTTAATTTACAAAAGTTAACAAAGTGTTATTTTTGATAGATTTATGGGTATGATAGAGTGGTTATGAATAAAGAAGAGAATAAAAAGCCTAGTGTTGAGGTATATACAGACGGTGCGTGCAGTGGTAATCCTGGTAAAGGTGGCTATGGTGCTGTACTTAGATATAAGACTAATAATGGTGAATTTGTTACAAAGGAACTTTCAGAAGGGTTTGAAAAAACAACGAATAATCGAATGGAAATATTAGGTGCTGTTGTCGCTTTGGAATGTTTAAAGAAACCATGTAACGTTACATTATGTTCTGATAGCAAGTATTTAATAGATGCATTAGAGAAAAAATGGCTTGATAATTGGATAGCCAAAGGTTGGAAAACTGCATCTAAAAAACCTGTTAAAAATGTTGATTTGTGGAAACGTTTAATAGAAGCAATGAAACCACATGATATTGGTCTTGTTTGGGTTAAAGGTCATAACGGGCATGAGTTTAATGAAAGATGTGATGAGTTGGCTGTTTCTGCGTATAACTCCGAGAACTTGCAAATAGATTCAGGTTTTAATTCTGGTGATATTTAATTTATTTAACTACTTCTAAAACGTCATAATCTTCTAAATATGGAAGATGTTCTTTTGTGATGATTTCACCAGGGAGTAAAATTGCAATCCCCGGAGGACATTCTGCTATTACTTCTGCAGAAATTCTACCAATAGCATTTTCTTTCTTAATTTCTTCTTTTTCTGCATAAAAAGAAGTTCTTAAATTCATTTTGATTTCTGGAATTAGCATTGGCATGTGTTTCTTTTGTTCTTTTGCAAAACGTTTTGAATAATCGTTGTTATTTATTTCTTCCAATACATTTGCTAAATATTCAAATTCTTTTTGTTCGTTACCAATGTTAGATAATAATAAAATGCCTCTATCTGATGCTGCTTCAACTTCAACATTGTAATCTTCTTCTAATATCGTTTCTAGTTGTGTGCCAGATAGACCATCTGCTTTGATAAATATTTTTGTTGCGTCACAAATATCTTGTTTTAATTGATGAATATGTTCTAATTTATCAATTCTGCTTGTGAAATATTTTGCATTATCAATAGCAGATTGTATATTAGATAGACCTTCTTCTGTTTCAAGGTTTGCTCTAGCAGCATCAAGTCCTGCTAACAATATGATAGATGGACTTGTTGTTTGTAGAAGTCTTAAAGAGTGAACAAGTGCCTCAACATCAAGTTTTGTAGTTTTTGAAATATGTAATACCGATGTTTGTGACATGCTTCCACCAGTTTTGTGGAAAGATTGAACAACAATATCTGCACCATATTCTAATGCTGGTGTTGGTAACTCTTTATTAAATTTCCATAATGTTCCATGTGCTTCATCTACTACAAGTGGAACATTATATTTTTTGCAGATTTGAGCAATTGTTTTTATATCAGAAATAACACCCTCGTATGTTGGGTTTGTTAACCAAACCATTTCAACATCATTATGCGTTTTTAGAAGATGTTCAATATCTTCTGGTCTAATTCTTCCCCATAGTGACCATTCATCAAGTTTTTCAGGAATAACCCAAAGAGGTTCTGCTCCTGATATAATCATGCCTGTTAATACTGAACGGTGACAGTTTCTATTAACAATAATTTTTTTACCTTGTAAACTTAGTGCCATTGCAATAGAGATATTACCAACAGTTGAACCATTTAATAAGAATAGAGATTTTTGAGCCCCAAAAAGTTCTGCACATAATTCTTCGGCTTCTTTTATCGGTCCTGTTGGTGGATTTAATGTGCCGATTCCATCAAATTCATCTGTCATATCACATTTGAAAAATTTTTCACCCATAAAATCTTTAAATGGTTTATAAATTCCTTTACCTCTTGTATGTCCAGGAATATGAAAATGATATGAACCTTTTTTATATGCTTTTTCTAAGGCTTCAACAATAGGAGCCTTTACTGTTTTCTCTCTACCCATAGTCATGATTATATATCAAAAAAAGTTGGTCTAATAAAATAAAATTCCTTAATCTCTCAGGAAGATGGAAAGAGTTCGAGAGATTAAAGAATAATGATTATATAACTAGAGAGGAAAGAAACAATCTTATGAGATTTGTTTCTGACATGTCCATGTTATCCATTTTTTTGAGCATGGCAAAAATATTAAGATATGTAAACGATACGTCATGACATGGTTTCAGGCATGTTTTGCTTTATATTCTATTGAGCATAGTTTTTGAAATGTTATAATTTTCTTGTCGAAATATAGAGGTATTGTGTATGGCTAAATATAATAACGTAGTAGTAAAAGATAATAGTGCAAATTTAACAAAGAAAAATGATATAGTTACAGTTGAAAGTACATCTGGTGATGTTGTTATTAATACAAGACGTGGTGGAAGTGATATTTTATACTTTAAAGATGTTAATGATATTAGTGATTTAGAGTTTAAACATAGTGCTGATTCAAAGGATTTGATAATAACAGTTAGTAAATCACAAACCATTACTGTTAATAATTATTTTTCTAATGTTGATGGTACTTCAACAAAATCTACTATAAAGAATATAAGATTAGCAGACGATAAACAATATTCTATTATTGGTAATGGTTTAGTTTCAACAGATGGAATTACTTTTAATCAGAATAAAAAAGGAGTTGTATCTGGTACTGTTTTTAATGATATCATTGATAAATCAGATGTTGAAATAACTTATGGCAAAAATAATAAAGGTTTAACAATAAATGCCGGCTATGGTAATGATGTTATTACTGGTTCAAAAAATAATGATGTAATTGTTGGTGGTAAGGGTAACAATACTATTAACGTTGATTTTACAAATGGATTTGGCAAAGATGTTGTTAAATTGACAAAAGGTGAAAATCTAAATTTAGCATTTACAAAAGATGGTTCAAATATTTCTTATAATGATTCAAATATAAGTTATACAAAATCTGGTAATGATTTAGTGATTACATATTTAGGTGATTCTAATAATTCTGTTACTATCCAAAAGTATTTTAAAAATACTGGAGCAAATGTATTTTTTAATGATGTTTTGTTATCGGAAAAATTTAGAGATGATATTGTTGTAAGTATTTCTGGTAGAAAAAATATTTATGGAACAAGTTACAATGATGAAATAACTGCAAGTCGTGGTAATGATAAAATTGTTGCAGGAAAAGGTGATGATATAATCCACACGAATGGTGGTACAGATACTATTTATTTCTCAGGTGATTATGGTAATGATGTTGTAGATGCAACTTCTACTAAAAAGGTTACTTTAAATATCAAAAATTTTGATGGTGAAAATTTTGATGTACAAGAAGATTCAAACAACAAAACTTTAATTTATACTTCTGATGATGGTTCAAATTCTATTCAATATAAAGAATTTGGTGGTAATGATACAGCAGACTTGTACATAAAATCAGGTAAGAAAACTTATCATGTGATAAATTCTGCAGAAGATGTTGATAATTATTCTAGCAAAAGCAATAATATAGCATTTTTAGAAAATAATGTCGAAGAATATAAAGGTTCAAAAAATACTAAATTAACAAATTATATTTATGCAGATGGTGAAACAAAATTTAATTATAATGGCTCAAATGATAAATATATTGTAAATGGTGTAAAAGATAATGAATATAATGTATCATTAAATACAAAAACAAAACTTGAAATTACAGATAATGGCGGAAGTAGTGATACATTAAATCTAAATAGTGCAATTGATGATGCTGTTTTGTTATTTGATGTTGATAAGGACTCAAATTTGTCAACTGATTCTGATTTAATTTTTGTTCAAAGAAAACAATTTAATTATAAGAATATAAAGAATTTTATTAAAACAGAGAGTTTATCAGGTTCTATAATATTGAATGATTATTTTGATTCTGGTGCAATTGAATCTGTAAAATCAAATAGTACAGATGTAAATATGACTGCTTGGATACAGAATGTTGCCAAAAATGCTGGTGAATGGTTAAGAGCAAATGGTAAATATTCAACAGTTGTAGAGTGTTTACAAAAAGGTAAAAAATCAGAGATAAACCAATTATTAGGAATATTTAAGTCTGCGTCATATACAACTACAATTGGAAATTCATATAATAATGATGTTTATTATGATAAAAATTTTTCAGATATGGTTTTATCTAAAGATGGTGATGATTTAATTATTAGTTCAAATGATACTGTATTAAATACTGTTAGTGGTTATTTTAATGCAGAAAATATTAAAGAATTTTATGCTCAAAATGATAGTGGGGTTTTATCAAAATATGAATATGGAGTAGGTGATGCTCGTATTACGATAAAATCTGAAAATGGTGTATTTAATGGTACAAATTTTGATGATGAAATAACTGTAACATCAGGCTTGGAAACTGTTAATTTGAATGGTGGTAATGATGTCGTTAATTTCAAAGAAGGATATAATGGACAAAAAGAAATAACAACTTCAACAAATTCTAATGATACTTTTGTATTTGAGAATAAAACATTAAATGAATTGTTGTATTCTTCAACTGCTTATGATGCAGATCCATTTATTGTAAAACAAGGTAGTGATTTAAAGATTGGTAAAAGTACTGATGATGTTAGAGATAACATAGAAGATGGCATGAATGTTATCACCGTAAAAGATTTTTCAAATAAGAAAAATAAAGTTACAATTAAGGCTTTAGATGGTTCTATTGATGTTATTTCTAATAATAGTGGAACAATTAATGGAACTGAAAAGAATGAAATTATCATTGGTACTGATAAAAATGATGTTATTACAAATGGTGGTGGTAATGATTTTGTATATCTTGGAAATGGTGATGATGAATTTAATATAGTGTCATCAAAAGATAAAACATCAGGTGATGTAGATTATTCTTCTGTATATTCAGAAATGGGTAATGATACGTACAATACAGATATGACTTCAGGCTTATATATAGAAGATTTGGGTGGTAATGATGTATTGAATATAAACAATACAGATATTTCTGGGTTAAGATGTATTTTTGATGTTAAGAGTTCACTTTATACAGATTATAATTTTTATACTGATTTATTTATGGTTGATTCTAATAAATTCTTTAATATTGGATTGACGTTACAATCAGCAATGAATGAAAGTTCAATAAATGATGTAAGTTCAGCAATGAAATCTTTACAAGGTAAATTCGGTTATGCTTGGATTGATGACCATTATAGTGATAGTCAAAAAATTGAAAATATTAATTTGAATGGTAAAAATATTACATCTGGGTTTGATTATACTGATACTAAATCGAATATTGGACAAATATATCAAAATATTGCAACATTCTTGGCTGCTAATAATTATCAAACTGCTTGGGAAGTTATTGATAAAAATAATTCAAAAGATGTTGCTAAATTGTTCTTTTTATATAATGGTTGTTCTTTGCAAGATTTGGCAAATCATAATTATTTCAATCCTAGTATTGGAGCAATTTCATAATAAAATATCTTATTTATACATTATACAAAACTATTGAAAAACGAGTATCTCTTTGATAAAATATTACCAACAAAAAAGGGGTAATAATTATGGGAAAACGAGTTTTATTATGTATAATGGACGGCTGGGGAATCAGCACTGGTTCAGAAAAATATGATGCTACAAAATTATCACATCCGGTTAATGTACCGAAGTTGATAAATGAAGAAGTTTCAACAAGAATCCATGCAGATGGGCAATATGTAGGTTTACCAGAAGGTCAAATGGGTAACTCAGAAGTAGGTCACTTGAATTTGGGTGCTGGTAGAGTTGTTCACCAAGATTTATCAAAGATTAATCGTTCGATAAAAGATGGTTCATTCTTTAAAAATCCTAGATTTTTAGATGCAATTGCACATGCTAAAAAGAATAATTCATCATTACATTTGTATGGTTTAGTTTCAACTGGTGGTGTGCATTCATCATTAGACCATTTATTAGCATTGATTAAAATGGCTGCTGATAATGGTTTGACAAAGGTTTATGTACACGCATTCTTAGACGGTAGAGATACTCCACCAGCAAGTGCTTGTACTTATTTGCAAGTAGTTGAAGATGAGTTGAAGAAATATAATTTACCACCTGTTGCGTCTATCTGTGGTCGTTATTATATTATGGATAGAGATAACCGTTGGGATAGAGTTGAAAAAGGTTATAACTGCTTATTGTTAGGTGAAGGTGAAAAAGCATCTTCTGCTATCGAAGGTGTTAAAAAATCTTATGAAAATAAAGTAACAGATGAATTCGTATTACCAACAGTTATTGGTGGTGAAGAATCTCGTATTCACGATAATGATGCAATTATTTTCTTTAATTACAGACCTGATAGAGCAAGAGAAATTACTAAGGCAATTAACTTTGCTGATTTCGATGGTTTTGAAAGAAAGAAAGTATTAAAAAATATTTTATATACAACAATGACAAGTTATGAAGCTACATTTACATTCCCTGTAGCATTCCCAAAAGAAAAACTTGTTAACATTTTAGGCGATGTTTTAGAGGCAAATGGTGTAAATCAATTTAGAACTGCTGAAACTGAAAAATATGCACACGTTACATTCTTCTTTAACGGTGGTATTGATGAACCACAACCTCACGAAACTCGTAAATTGGTTGCATCTCCAAAAGTTGCTACTTATGATTTACAACCTGAAATGAGTGCTTACGAAGTTTGTGATAACGTACTTTCTGCAATAGATGATTCTAAATATGGATTTATCTTAGTTAACTTCGCTAACCCTGATATGGTTGGTCATACCGGAGTTATAGAAGCAGCAGAAAAGGCTTGTCATGTTGTTGATGAATGTGTTGGTAAGATTGCTGATGCTTGTAAAGCAAACGGTATCACTATGATATTAACAGCAGACCATGGTAACGCTGAAGTTATGGTTGATGAAAGTACTGGCAAACCACAAACTGCACATACAACAAATGAAGTTCCATTTGTTATTATCAATGGACCAAAAGGCATTTCATTAAAGAATGATGGTGCATTATGTAATGTTGCTCCAACAGTTCTTGAATTGATGGGTATTAAAAAACCTGCAGAAATGGATTGCGATTCATTGATTAAAGAACCAGTTAAAGTATAGACATAGTAGTAGGTATGAAAATTTGACAGAAACGAAAGCATTAGATATTGATTTATCTTTTAAAAAGAATAATGTTGATGAATTGTTCTTTAATTTAAGTGAAAATCCAAATGGATTTAAAAACAAGGATTTTAGATATACATTAAGTTTGATTTATCAACTGGTAGAAGATGAGTTTGAGGGAATATTTTTAAGTCCAAATGCTCCTGTTAGAAATACAGATTTCTTTTTGATAAATGAAAATGATAAACTTTCGTTTTTTGTTACACCTACGAATAATTTTCAATATTATTTAAAATCTAAAGGTTCAATGTTTAGATTTTCTTCAAAAGAAGTTAATGGTGAAATCGGTTATATTATGCCTTTAGATTTGGTATTGGATTATTTTGGCGGGTTTGGCGAAATCGTTGATTTTAGTTCTTTAACTCAAACGTTTGCTTATTTTAATAAACTTACTCAGTTCGTTATGAAGTTGGTTGAAAAGTTGTATTTTATTCCAACAGTTAAAAGAAAAGGTAATTTCTTTAGAATTGTTTATGAACCAATTATTTCGAACCAAAAAATTGCTAGAATTATCAATGATTTAGAAACTAATATTCCAGAAAATTTGTTTATCAAAGGTGAAAAACCAAAGAAATTTGTAAATGATTTTGTTCATGATTATTTGAATTATATTGTTTACAAATTTTTGAGTATAAAAAGTTATAGATTTAAAGATGTTAAATCAGGAAATTATTTAATTAAGGATTTAGAGCAAAAATCATTGTTAAAAGGTAAAGATTTGGCTGAAAATTTTGACCAATGGTTTGATGAATTATATTTAGGTAAATATGATGTAATTCCATATTTCAAGATAAACAAATGTGATGATGACAATTTTGAATTAAAAATTTATATTAAGAATAGAAAATTGAATGAATCTGTTTTAATTGATGAATTATATAAGACAGAAAAAGTTTGGAATGCTGAATCTGCTGATATTGCGAAGATTGTTGAAAAACAATTGAACTTTGCAAATCGTTATATGCCAGAATTAGAAAAATTGTTTGAAGATGAAGAAAATTTATCTTTAAAATTGAATTTGGCTGAAGTGTATAAGATTATTGCTCAAACATCTTATTATTTGCAAAAGGCTCAAATTGAGGTTATTTTACCAGACGAATTGAATAATATTATTATTCCTAGAGCATCTATTAATGCTAAGGTTAAGGCCTCTCGTTCTGGTGATTTGATGGATATTTTCAATACAGTTTCTTCAAGTAAGATTTCATTAGATGATATATTAGAGTTTAATTACGAAGTTTCTATTGGTGATGAAAAATTATCGTTAGCAGAATTTAATGATTTGGTTGAACATAACAACGGTTTAATCAAATACAAGGATATGTATGTTCTTGTTGATAAAGAAGAAGGTAAAAAATTATCAGAACAAATTCTTAATGCAGACCATAAGAAGATGACTAGATTACAGTTGTTGCATGCTTCTATGTCAGGTAGATTGCAAGAATATGATTTTAATTATGATGAAGCGTATGCAAATGTAATCAAAGATTTTGCAAAGGCTGTTGAAGTCGACCCTCCAAAAGATTTGCAAGGTACTTTGAGGGTTTATCAACAAACTGGTTTAAAATGGTTATGGACAAACGTATCAAAAGGTTTTGGTTGTTGTATGGCTGATGATATGGGGCTTGGTAAAACTATTCAGGTTATTAGTTTGATTTTGAAATTGAAAGAAGAAAACAAATTGAAAAGTCCTGCATTGGTAATTTGTCCAACAACTTTGATGGGTAACTGGATGAAAGAGTTTCAAATGTTTGCTCCAAACTTGAAAGTTGGAAAATATCATGGTTTGGATAGAAAATTAGATTTGAAACTTGATGTTATTCTTACAACTTATGCAATTATGCGTATAGATATTGAAGAAATGAAAAAGCATACTTGGGGTATGATTGTTGTTGATGAAGCACAAAATATCAAAAATCCTGATACTGCTCAAACAATGTCTATCAAAATATTGAAATCTGATATCAAGATTGCAATGACAGGTACTCCTGTTGAAAATAGATTAACAGAGTTGTGGAGTATATTTGATTTTATCAATACTGGATATTTGGGTTCATTGAAAGAGTTCCAAAAGAGTTATGCTATTCCTATTGAGAGATTTAAAGAAAAATCTAGGGCTGCAAAACTTAAGATGTCAGTATCTCCATTTGTTTTAAGACGTTTGAAAACTGATAAGTCAGTAATTTCAGACTTGCCAGATAAGGTTGTTATCAATGATTACTGTTACTTAACTAAGGCACAAACTATGCTTTATGAAAAGACATTGAATGATATGATGTCTAAGATTAGTGGAGTGTCTGGTGTAAATAGACGTGGTAATATCTTTAAGTTGATTACGTCATTGAAACAAATTTGTAATCACCCATATCAATTCTTGAAAACAGGCGAAATGACAAAAGAAATGTCTGGTAAGATGGAAAAATGTGTTGATTTGGTTGGTTCTATTCTTGATAATAATGAAAAAACACTTATTTTTACTCAATATAAAGAAATGGGTGATATTTTAACTCAGATATTATCAGATGAATTTAATGAAACACCATTGTTCTTCCATGGTTCGTTGACTGTTGGACAGAGAGAAAAACTTATTGAAGACTTCCAAACAAAGGATGATAATCACGTAATGGTATTGTCATTGAAAGCAGGTGGTACAGGTTTGAACCTTACAAAGGCTACAAACGTTATTCACTATGATTTGTGGTGGAATCCGGCAGTAGAAGAACAGGCAACAGATAGAACGTACAGAATTGGTCAAACAAATAACGTAATGGTTCATAGAATGATTACGTTAGGTACTTTTGAAGAAAAGATTGATGAGATGTTGAAGTCTAAAAAAGAATTGGCTGATTTGGCCGTATTTGAAGGTGAAAAGATTATTACAGAACTTTCAGACGAAGAAATCTACGAAATCTTCACATTGTCTGCTATTTAGAATAGTAGTTTGTTTCTTTGAATACAAAGTGAATTTACGTATTACTTATTAAATAACGTCATTACGTGGTGCGGAGTGACGAAGTAATTCAGTAAAAAGTAATAAAATAAAAATGTTATTTAATAGTCATGCTGAATTTATTTTAGCATTTATTTATAAAGAGATTCCGAAACAAATTCGGAATGACGAGAAACCCAAATGGTCATGCTGAACTCGTTTCAGCATCTCTTCCGTATTAGATTCCGAAACAAGTTCGGAATGACGAGAAACCCAAATGGTCATGCTGAACGCGTTTCAGCCTCTCTTCTGTATTAGATTCCGAAATAGATTCGGAATGACGAAAAATAAAATATAACAAATATCACGTAACTAAAAAATCGGCAATAGCGGAGTGAACCGAGAATGTTAATGAAACACAATGTCGAACTATTTTGCTAGTTGCAGAAGCGTGGTTTCACTCCTATTTGTAGGATTTATGAAATATAAAGAAATATTAAGTATGCTAAAATAAAAAATGAACAATTTTATTTTTAAATCGTTATATAAATGTAAGAGGTACAAATTATGACGAAGAAATGTAATAAATTTGAGACTTTATTTACTTTTGGAGACAAGAAAACATTGTTGGAGCATATCGCACAATGTGAGGATTGTCGCAAAGAATATGAAAAGATGAATAAAGTTTCTGGATTGATACAAGAGGTAAAACCACATTATAAAAAAAGTAGATTTCATGCTGTGCAAGTAGCATGTGTGTTGTTTGCTTTTATTATAGGTGGTGTAACATTCCAGATTGCTGATTCAAATTATGGTATTGTAGATACTATAAAATATGGTCAACAATTTACGGCTCAAGATTTAGGTTTTCAAACCGATGATTATGGTTTGTTGATGGTGGATGGTGAATGAATTTCAAAGATATAATCAATTCTAATAAACAAAATGTAAGAAATATAATACGATTAATAACAAAAGAAACTAACGAAGATCTGGAACAAGAAGTTTTCGTTAAAGTATGGAAAAATCAAGATAAATATGAAGAGAAAGGCCGTTTTAAATCTTGGATAAATACCATTGCAAAAAATATTTCAAAAGATTATTTGAAATCAAATGTTAAAAAAAATGAAAATAATGCAACTTCCGATGATTTGGTTGTTAATTCAATAAAGGATACAAAATCATCACCAGAAAACAAACTGTTAAGCAAAATTAGACAAAAAAAGATAATAGGAGCAATTGATAGTTTAAAACCAAAATTTAAAGAAGTAATAATGTTATGTGATATTGACGGTTGTACTTATGAAGATGCTGCAAAACAGTTGGGTGTTCCGGTTGGTACAATCAAGTCAAGGTTATATAATGCAAAAAAAGAATTGGCACTAAAATTGCAAGATTTGTTATAGAAAGGACAATTACACGTAAATATTACGGATAGAATAGATAATTATTAAGGTAAAAATGTCCGTTTAAGAATTAAAAGAATAGTGAGTACATTAAAAGAAAGGATTACCCTATGAAAAGAACTTTATTAGTAGCATCATTGTTAGTATTAGGTGGTGCAATGGCTTATGCTGGACCACAAGGTGAACCACCAATGGGACCACATCCAATGGATGGACCTTGTTGTGCTAGACCTTGTCCAAATCATTGTGGACCAAAAGTTGATATAGAACAAAAATTAAAATTAACTCCAGACCAAAAAGCAAAAGCAAAAGCTTTAAGAATGGAAGCAAGAGAACAAATGCGACCAATTATTGAGGCAATCAAAACTAAAAAAGAACAAAAAGAAATAATTAAACATAATCGTTCTTTGACTGCTGCTGCTCAATGTGAACAAGTTGAAAAATTGAATAATCAAATTAATGAATTAAAACGTCAGGCACGTGATATTAGAATTAAAAATGAACGCGATTTTGAAGCATTGTTGACAGCAAAACAAAAGAAAGAATTAGCAAAAATTAAAGAAAATGCTCGTAAAGAAATGATGAAAAATCATAAGAAACAACCTCCAAAATGTCCTCCAAGAGGTCCACAAAAATAGTAACATAACATTCTATTGATAATCTGGTGCCGTATGTAATTATACATACGGCACTTTGTAATTTTATTCTTCGTCCTCATCTTTAATTATTTCGTAAAGAGTCGAGGCTAATTGTGTCGGTACATTCCCTTGTGGAATTTCTAAAACTTTTGCTTGAACAGTCTTATTTGCATATTCAATCATTATAATATCGCCAACTTTTAATTGTTTTGCCGGTTTCGCAATTGTTCCGTTTACGAAAACTCTACCAAGTTCGGAAATACTATTTGCAACGGTTCTTCTTTTTACTAATCTAGATACTTTTAAAAACTTGTCTAATCTCATAATTACCTTTAAATAAACTAAAAAAACTGGCATGAAGTACTCATGCCAGTCAATATGCTATAAAACTTATGATTTAATCAAAAGGCTAGCACCGATAACACCAGCAGTGTTACCAAGTTGAGCAGGAACAACTTGAACAGTTGAACCAGCGATAGGCATAGCACGTTTAACTAAAGTTTCTTTGATTGGATTCATAAGAATGTCACCAGCAGCGGCAACACCACCACCAATAATAATCTTTTCAGGGTTTAACAAGTTAACAACACTTGCTAGACCAACGCCAATGTATTCTCCAACGATAGTGAAAATACGTTTTGCAACAGGATCACCTTGTTTTGCTGCTTCTGAAACGATGTATGGTGTAATATCAGGGTTTGCTAGTTCTCTATATTTTGTAGATTTTCCACCTTTGATATATTCTTCAGCAAGAGCAACAATGCTAGGTCCAGAAGCAAATGCTTCTAAACAACCTCTGTCACCGCAACCACAAAGTGGTCCACCATTCATATCAAGTTTGATATGACCGATTTCACCAGCAGCATTGCTAGCACCTCTAACAAGTTTACCATTGATGATTAAACCTGAACCAATACCTGTACCAACAGTTATACAGATTAGGTTTTCACAACCAACACCTGCACCAAAGTTTAATTCTCCAAGAGCAGCACATCTTACATCGTTATCAACTCTTGTAGGAATTTTGAATTCTTTTTCCATAATTTCTGCAATAGGAACTTCTACCCAGCCAGGAATATTTGGAGCAAGTCTTACAATACCTTTTTTGCAATCAATTTGTCCTGGGAAACCAAAACCCATACCTTCAATATCTTTTGCTGCAGTTTTAGTTTCTTTTAGCAAATCTCTGATTGCTTCTTTCATATTATTAATTGTGTATTCATAACCCATTTCGGCTCTTGTTGGAATTGAGTTTGAATAAATAATACTTCCTTTGTCATTGACTAGTGCAATTTTTACATTTGTACCGCCAACATCAATACCTATTCTGTTACCCATTAGTGTCTCCTTACTTTTAATATAATTAAATAGTATATTAAACATTTTGTTTCGTAAAGATGAGAATTAAATTAATAGGTGTAATATTTCAATAAATGTAGTATAATTAACACACACATATTAAACGAGGTATTTAGATGGGTTTATGGGATAAGTTTAATAACTTCAAAGATAAGATAAATGCTGTTGAAACTAATATTTATACATCGAGAAAAGATTTTATGGAGGTTTATGAAAAGAATCTTCAATTAGAGGCTGAAATAAAAGAAAGAACTGAAGAACTTGAAGTCGCTAACCAAAGACTTGTTACAGTTCAACATATATGGGAAATGATGAACTCATCTCAGCCTTTGACAAATGTTTTAGATTCAATTGTTAATAGTTTACAAGGTGAATTAGGATATTTGTTCAGTTGTATTGTTCAAAAGAAAGTAGATAATAACGGTGCATATTTAGAAGTTTTAGCAGATTCAAAATGTGAGTTTGCTGATGATATTATCGCTATTACTGGCAAATCTATTTATGATATGCGTTTACATTGGCATCAAGATGATGACATTGATTACCATATAAATAATAATAAAATTTTTCAAAGTAAGGATACAAATTTTGCTCTATCTGTAACTTTTCCGGAATTACCTAAGAAATATATTTCAGAAATTTGTTCAAAAACATCTTTATCTTCTTATATATTGATTCCATTAAGAAGTAATGGTAATCATTTTGGTTCTTTAATTGTATTATCAACAAGAAATGAAGCGACTGAGACTGAATTGAATTTTTTGAGATTGTTTTCAAAACAAATTGAATTAGCAATTACTATTGCTAATTTATTCCAAACAGTTAAAGAACAAGCAATAACAGATGGATTAACAGGTTTAAATAACAGAAGATATTTTGAGGAAGAAGCACAAAAAGAAGTTTTAAGGGCTCAACGTCAAAATCAAAAGTTTACGATTATTGGATTAGATTTAGACCATTTGAAACGTATCAATGATAATTTTGGTCATTCTTGTGGGGATATTGCAATTAAGACTGTTGCTGATGTTTTAAAAACAAATGCTCGTTCTATTGATATAGCAGCAAGAATGGGTGGCGAAGAATTTAATTTGTTATTACCAGGAGTTGATCATAATGGTGGTTTGATTGCTGCAGAAAGAATTAGAAAGGCAATAGCCGATGTTAGTATTGAAGTTATTGGACATATTACAGCAAGTATTGGCGTTGCAACCTTTGGTGAACATTCAAATAATTTGAATGAATTAATGGAGTTGACTGACCAAGCAATGTATTCTTCTAAGAAAAATGGAAGAAATAGGGTTACTCTTGCTAATCCTGAAGAACTTGAATCTTGGCAAGATATTGCGATTGATTCATTTGTTGAAATTCTTAAAAATGAAAAAATGCCAATTGATAAATCAGTTTCTGAACACATGAATAAGATGCTCGAAAAATTAGCATTAGATCATGATGCTTTATATACAGTATCTGATATGTTATCAGCATTATATAATCCAAATCACAAAAAAGGTTCCGCAAAAGATAAAATTGTTATTGCAAATTCTTTAGCAAAACGTTTTGAATTATCAAAAGAAGATACTGATAAATTGAAGGTTGCAATATTATTATATGACATTGGTAATATGTTGTTACCAAAAGAAATTTTACAAAAAAGAACTCCTTTAACTGATAATGAGATTAAAATGATAAAATCTCACCCAGTTATTGCTGCAAAAGATATATTGAAACCTATATCTGTGGTTCAAGATATTATTCCAATTATTGAACATCATCACGAAAATTGGGACGGCTCAGGTTATCCAGGAAATGTTTCAGGACAAGATATTCCATTATGTTCTCAAATGGTTTTGATTATTGATGCTTATTTTGCATTAATTGAGCCTAGACCTTATAGACAAGCAAAAACTAAGAATGAGGCAATTGCAATTATTCGTGATGGTATTGATAAAAAATGGAATGCAAAGATTGCAGAAGAATTTATCTCTATCATAACAACTGATTCTCAAGGTTAATTAAATAATCTTTACCAATCGTTTTAAATATAGTTATAACCGTTATTATGTATTGTAAAAAAGTATAAATTTTTTGTTAATTTTACTTAATTTTTTTGACATGCCTTATCTTTTGGTGTGTAATTATATAATAATACAGTTTGGGTAGGATATGTACATAAAACAAATAGAAATCGACAATTTTAAGTCGTTTGCTACAAAAATAGAAATACCTCTACTGAAAGGATTTTCAACTATCGTAGGGCCTAACGGATCAGGAAAAAGCAACATTATTGATGCAGTGTTGTTCGCTCTTGGTTTGGCATCTTCTAGAAACTTACGTGCAGAGAAAATCGAAGACTTTATATCAACCTACACAAAAAGAAATGAGGCTATTGTAAAAGTAGTTTTCGCAGAAGGCGAAAATGGTGAAGAGTTTAGTATTGCAAGAAGAATTAAAAAATCTACTCAAGGTTATAATAGCGTTTACTACCTAAATGATAAAGTTACTACTCATACTGAAATTCTTATGAAACTTGAAAAATATAACGTTACTCCAACAAGTTACAACGTTGTTATGCAAGGTGATGTTACAAGTATCATTAGTGCAACAGACAATGATAGACGTAAGATTATTGATGAAATTGCAGGTGTTGCTGATTTCGATAGACAGATTAAACAAGCAAATGAAAAGTTGGATTCTGTAGAAATCAGTGTTAAGAACTCTACAATTATGTTAAATGAGGTTGAAACTCGATTAGAACAACTAAAAGAAGAAAAGGAAGTTGCTTTAAAATATCAAAAATTAAAAGATGAAAAGAATGGACTTGAAAGTCAAGTTAATACCGTTCGTTTCTTTGATATTAAAAATAAATTAGAACAAGCACATACAAACATTCTTG
>ERZ1034925.357-NODE-357-length-21379-cov-4.493669_pt1 | contig 21379 bp, 27 predicted proteins | sample MGYA00520687_ERZ1034925 | MGnify/ENA primary metagenome ERZ1034925 (study PRJEB33766, sample SAMN09781758) | gut metagenome | biome: gut microbiome | host: Homo sapiens | place: Madagascar | study: EMG produced TPA metagenomics assembly of the PRJNA485056 data set... | reverse complement strand
AGAGGTGCTTCGACTATTTCAGCCTGTGCGCGGAAAATGACATGAAGCCGACTTTTGCAGGGCTTGCACTGGCGTTCGGAATCGATAGGATCACTCTGTGGAAATGGTGCAATGATGCGCCTGATGCGAGAAAGCTGAGCGGCTCTGTTCGCAACACCATCAAAAAAGCGCGGGATTTAATCAACGCACAGATGGAAGATTTTATGCAAAACGGGAAAATCAACCCCGTAGCCGGAATTTTTCTGATGAAAAACAATATGAACTACACAGACCAGCAGGAAGTGGTCTTGAAGCCTGAAAATCCGCTGGGCGAAACCAAAGACCCGGAAGCCCTGCGCCGGAAGTACCTGGAAGATGTTCGCGGGAGCGGTGCGACTATCATTGACGCGGAGAATGGAGACTGAGCGACTATGACGGACAAACTGAAAGATGCTGTGAAGCGGGTTTTTGAAGTACTCGTTGAAGAAAATCCGAATGCGGTGGAAGCGACTATCAACTTTGAACCCAGTGGCCTGTGCCAAATCGAGGTTAGGTCTTCCGACTACACGAACGTTTTGACCCAGCGACTATAGCGACTATGAAAACGCCCCGGAGGTCTTTCGACTTTCGGGACGGCTTTCTGCGACTATGGCTAGCGATTTTCAAAACGACTATGGTGCGACTATGAAACGGGAATTTTCGGCTGCGACTTTGCGACTATGGCTCACGAGTTGGGAGCCTTGCGGGGATTTTCAGCCCTGGTACAAAAGCCTGGCGGGATCTGGTATCCGGCACGGAAAGCGGCGGCAATGGCGGGCACCGAACGCCCCACACGCTGCATAAAATGCCGCGTGGCATTGCGTGGCGTCCATACGTGCCCATTTTAAGGCTGGAACGATGCTTGACGTTAATTTATATTTCCAAAATAAAAACCGATTAAAAAGCCGCTGAGAGCCTTACAGGGCATAGCAAGAGAAAGCCCAACCCCACGTTGGCATGGCAAACGGACAACGCCACGCCAAATCTGGACGCGGACAGAAAGAAAAGCCGCCCGGACAATGCCCGGGCGGCTTGATTGTTATTTGCTGATCCTTAGCAGTTCCGCTAGCACAAGCAGCGGGAAAAACAGAATTGCAAGCAGTGCCACGGCTACACCCCCCATCTATCGCCCGCCATTTAACCCACACACACCCAAACAAAAGCGGGGTTATACTTCCGGCCTTTATAGGGCTTTACCGCGATATTACAAAAGCAATTTGCAACCCCTTGCGCCCATGTAACATAGTGTATAAAGCCCGCTACATTATCCGGGGCGATCAGATAGCAGCTTGCGCCGCCGTGCTTTTTCCTTGCGTATACCATGCTTTACACCCCCATTTCAAAACGGGCACCGAAAAACCAATAGGTTTTATTTTTCGATACTTCCACAATATCAAACATACGGGAAAACTCCTGTTTTATGGCGGGGGTAACTGTCTTATTTTTACCCCGGTGCAAGGCGTTTCTATTTGCCCATTTGATACAGGCTTTTTCCCATTCTTTCACCGTGAAAAGCTCTGTCCCCACAAGTATTTCAAATGATCTTGATAGTTTGCAATTATCATATTGCGGTTTTACCCGGTAGTATTTCATAATTAAACCCCCATTCTAATACATTCATCAAGCGGAATTTTATACCCATGCACCCGGAAAAAAGCCGCCCCTTTCCGGCTATACTGTATCTTGCACCGGTGGAACGCTTTACCGCCGCCCCACGCCCCGGAAACGCAATAAACATAATCGTCAATGCCGTGTTCAATGCCCTTGATTTCAAGCCCATTCAAGCCGCTATAATATGCAATGCTTTCCCGGCTTTCGCAATATTGTCTTTTATTCATGATCCGCCGCCCCTTTCAGAACTGTAATATAATCAAAAATGATATTTCCGTTCCGGGTTATATGATAGATGATTTTCCGTGGTTCGTTTTGATAATTCAAAAAACCATAGGCACAAGCGGCATTTACAGCGGTTTTTCCTACTAACATTTCCCCGCTTTCGCTTGTAAATTCCCCATAAAAACGGGGGTTCCCATAGCAAGAACAACGCAAGCGGTCATAATAGGTCAATTTTCCGATAAACTCTTTTCTTTTCATGGTATATACCCCTTTCAATAATTCACGCTGTTAGCTGCACGGCGGTTATACATGGCTTTCAAACTTTCGGCGGGTGTCATATCCGCGGCCATACTGTAATGGGGCTTTTCCATTTCTACCGGCTGCATATTCCACCACGATTTCCCGCCGCCGTTCATATCATAGAATGAAAGAAAACTATTTACATGGCGCATTGTGGTAACAGAATAACCGCCCCACATACGAACGAACCGCCCCGCCGCCGTGATACGGCAAACAAAAGTATTATAGGACTGTAAAACTTTTTCGCCGTTGTCCGTTTCAATTATTTTCGCTTTTCCGTAAAAACTTTTTGCCCGATCAGAACCGCAAACGGGTAAATCAAAAATCTTTTTCATATTTTATTTTCCCCCTTGTTTTTTGTGTGGGGGCCGTGCTATAATAGCTTTGCCCCCTGATTTTGTGTTGTCTGGCGGTGCGCCCTGGTACGGTCTGGATCACCGGCCAGGGCATTTTTTATGCCGTGTAGCCGGTGTAGACGGTGTAGCAGTATTGCGTTGTGTTGTAGCATACACCCGGCACGCCCTGATAATTGGCTGTGGTGTAGTGGGTGCAGCCGTGGCGCTGTAGGTAGTCCAGCGCATAGCGGATATTCCCGCGCAGGCCGTGCAGATCGGCGGGGATGGGCTGCGGGGCGGTCTCTACGCCCCGGTCCGCTACGCGGATATAACCCCGGCGGCTTCCGGTTGTCAATGTGGTAACTTCTTTCATTTTTATTCCCCTTTCGGCTCCCGGCATTGCCGGGGCTATGGTCTGATTTATCGGGGGCTTTTGTTATGCCCCCTTGGATTGTCTTCATTATACACTAATTATAATTAGTTGTCAATAGGCAAAGGCAAATTATTTTTAGTTTTTTTATGCGGTGCGGTTCGGTTTTTTCTGTGTTTTACTCACACACACATTCTCTATTGTGCCCACACATAGCGTACATCTATTGTGTCTATGTGTGGCGTACACACATTTACACATAAAACATGTAGTTTTCCTAACATTTTCAATAAAAATAGATTTTTGTGGCGGTGTTTTGCCCCCGTTAACGCAACCAAATATTTATTTTGTTGCGTTCGTTTTATCATTCACGCCGATACGGTCAAAATGTGTTTGTATAGCGTGGACTGTCCAGCGGTTCCGGCTGCTGCTGGATAGCACCGGGGGCGGGGGATATAGCCAGGCGGTTCCATCGGGGGTTAGCCCCGTAAATACCCGCAAAATTAAAAAGTTCCCATCCCATTTCAAAAATCGCGCAAAACGCAAAAAGGCGTTTCAGAAAATACGAAAACAGAAAAAGCCTATTCCCTCTTAAAAATCCCGCAAAAATAAAAAAGGCAATTTTCAATTTTATAAAAGCTCCCTTCGGTCGCTGTTTGACTAATTTTATTTTGGCTATCCTATTGACAATCAAATATATCTAGTGTATATTAAAGGCACACAGGAGGTGCTACCAATGCAAATCAACAAAGCAATCCGGAATGTCATGCGAGACAAGAGTGTTACACTTCTGTCTATGGCAAAAGCAATCGGAAAACAGAGGGGCAATGACATCAGCGCACGGCTTATGAACCAGAATCTTACCTTCGACAAGGCTGTTGAAATGCTGGATGTTCTTGGTTACGAAATCGTCATTCAGGAGCGTAAGCCCGGTGCCAGAAGGGCGGACCAGATCGTGATTGACCAGAAGGAGGGCTAACCATGCAAACCATATCCTCATTCATGTCGGTTCTTGTGGCCATTGAAATTTTGGCGCTTCCGGTTCTGCTTATTGTATGGATTGTAAGGAAAGCGAAGAAGAAGCCAAAAATGAAGTGGGTCAAATGGTTCTGGCTTTCTTTTGCTTTATTTCTGATAATCGGAGTAGCCACAAATCCCGTAACATGGTGTAGGCACGAATACAAGCTGGTAGACAGCAAGGAGGCATCCTGCACAGAGAATGGATATAAGAAGTACCATTGTGATCTGTGCGGAAACGACAAGACGGAAACTGTGAAAAAGCTGGGGCATTCCATGGAAGATATTCGACGGACAGAACCTTCGGGAGATAAGGACGGTGAATACGTCCAACGGTGCTCCAGGTGCGGATATGAAAGCACACAGGTTGTACCGGCGCAAAACGGGAGAGCCGAGATGAAAACAGGGAAAGAAACAGAACCCGCATATTCCAAAAAGGCAAAGAGCTTTGCCAAGAAGTACAAGGTATCCGTGGAGTTGATGGGAAGCCTGGAAGAGGCCATTGCGCAGACGGATTTCCCCTATTCTTTTTCGGATATGAACGGACTGGAATATGCGGACGACTGGGCAGGAGGGGCCCGGTATCGGGTCTGGCACTATGCGGTCAAAGAGGATAAGTACTACCGTATTCTGGTATATGAAAAGCACGACAGGGTTTCTGCACTGTACGACATTACGGACGGGCGTGAGCTGATTTACTCGGCTGCGGATTTTACGGAAAACGACGGGCAGGAGACGGACGGAATTCTGCTTGCGGAAGGAACGGCTGGCGAATACGGGAAGAAAGTAACCGTTGGCGGGGAAAGTTATTTTTGGTATATGGTTCCATCCGGCGCGTATCTGGCGGAATGCCAACTGAAATACGGTACGCTGTATGTTGTTTCCGATGATAATTCCGAAGATGTGCGGCAGACGGTACAGTTTACGGAAGCCGGAGGCGCAACGGAGGTAACGGTTGAAGAGGGGACGCATATTGAGCTGTCCATGCAGGCGGAAGTGCTCTTGATTCCGGTGGAGGGATGAATGATGTGGGTGCTTTTGATCATTCTGTTTCCCGTATTCGTGCTGATAGAGCTTTTGAAGCACAAGTAGGGGTTACAGATGAAGAGAATCTGCAAATACTGCGGGAAAACGTATGAGGGCGATCCGGGTTCCAGCGCCTGCCCGGATTGCGTCGCCGCCCACAAGTCCACCACCATCCGCCCGCGAACCTGCCGGGAGTGCGGCTGCACCTTTCCCGGAGGGCCCCGGGCGTGGTACTGTCCGGCGTGCAGGGCAGAGCGGCGGCGGGAGTCCGCCGAAAGGCGCAAAAGGGTGGGAACCCAAAGGCCCCTTGGCAGCATCGACGTCTGTACGGTCTGCGGCGGCGAGTACGTGGTAAATAGCGCCCGTCAAAGATATTGCCCGGCCTGCGCCCAGGAAGCCATCCGTGCGGTGGATCGTCAGCATTCCAGGGAATGGAATGAAGCGCACACCACACCGGAGGGCCGGAAAACGGAACGGAAAGCTTCCAGCGCCGAAATTCCGTGCGCTGTTTGCGGGAAACCGTTTGTTCCGACGGACTCTGCCGTTACTTGCAGTCCGGAGTGCCGGGAAATCTACCGGAAGCGCTCCTGCGCGGAGTGGGAAGCGCAAAACAAGGATTATACGAAGACAGCAAGGGAGAACCAAATTGCAAGCAAAACCTTCTGATTCAGACAAACAAGGTGAAAAGGCATGAGATCATTCACGCATTTCTATTTGAAAGCGGCCTTGCTGAAAACTCTTACTGGGCGCAGAACGAGGAAATGGTGGATTTCTTCGCAATTCAGTTTCCAAAACTGCTGAAAGCATTTGAACAAGCGGGCGCTCTGTGAGGTGAGAGTATGGATTATGGGAAATTGTCAACCTCCATTCTGGGGGCGATAGAGCGGAAACCGGAGGACATTGGAGCCTACGAGGATTTATTTTCCCTGTGTCAGGCATGGGCGGAGACGGACTTCCAGGCGGCGCACGGGGTCAATAAGCTCCTGAAGGATAGATGCGGCAGTATGATGGGAAGGGTGCCTATGGCCAAGTCAGAGGGGTTCTACAGCCTGTGGCGGCGGGGGCTGCTGTTTGAGGCCCCTTACGATTTTGACTGCTATATGATCTATATGGAACTGAACCGGCAGGCGAAGAAACGGTTCTACGCACCCAGACGGGCTAAACTGAAACCGGTGGTAGATGCCCTGCAAGCGCTGTGTGGTGACGATATGCTGGACCTGTTGGCCGTGAGTTTGCCCCCCGGAACCGGAAAAACCACACTTGCAATCTTCCTGCTGACCTGGATCGCCGGACGCGACCCAAACAACCCGAATCTGACGGGCAGTCACTCCAATTCCTTTGTGCGTGGCGTGTATGACGAATGTCTGCGGCTGTTTGACTCAAAGGGAGAATATCTATGGCATGATGTCTTCCCTGCCGTTCAGGTGTCCAGTACCAACGCAAAGGACTGCCGGATAGACCTTGATAAGCGGCAGCGATTTGAGACGCTGGAATTTACCTCCATAGGAACGGGCAATGCCGGTCTGTACCGTGCGGCAAACCTGCTGTACTGCGATGATCTGGTATCTGGTATTGAGGTTGCGTTGTCCAAAGAACGGCTGGACAAGCTGTGGGAGACCTACACCGCCGACCTGCGGCAGCGGAAAATCGGTGACAAGTGCAAGGAGCTTCATATCGCTACCCGGTGGAGCGTCCATGACGTGATCGGGCGGCTGGAACGGGAGTATGAGAATAACCCCCGTGCGAAGTTCATTCGCATCCCCGCCATGAACGAAGATGACGAAAGCAATTTTGACTACGAGTTCGGCGTGGGGTTCTCCACCAAGTTCTACCAGGAGCAGCGGGATATCATGGATTCGGTCAGCTGGAAAGCTCTGTATCAGAACCAGCCTATAGAGCGGGAGGGGCTTGTCTACCATGCGGAGGAACTGCGGCGGTTCTTTGAGCTTCCGGAGGAAGAACCAGACGCCATTATTGGAATTTGCGACACCAAGGACAAGGGAACGGACTATGCTTTTCTCCCGGTTGGATATGTTTATGGACAGGATTATTACATTGGTGACTGCATCTGCGACAACGGGCTTCCTGACACGGTGGATATTCGCCTTGCGGATATTCTGGTGCGGGACAAGGTGAAAATGTGCCGGTTTGAAAGCAATTCCGCCGGACGGCGCATTGCGGAGAAGATTCAGGGCGAAGTGAAACGCCTGGGAGGGATTACAAACATCACGACAAAGTTCACGACGGCCAACAAGGAAACAAAGATCATCGTAAATTCAGCTTGGGTCAAGGCTCATTGCCTGTTCCTGGACGAAAGCTGTTATAAGCGGAACTCGGACTACGGGCGAATGATGGATATGCTGTGCTCCTATACCGTAGCGGGTAAAAATAAGCACGATGACGTACCGGACGGCATGGCTATGTTTTCGGAGTTCGCCCAGAGCTTGAACGGGGCTGTGGTGGAAGTATTTTCGAGGCCGTTCTAGCGGGCAGAAATTCTACAATGGTTATTTGAATAACAATTCAATGGACAGCCGTTGGAGAACGTGTTAAAATGATATGAGAGAACGTATAGCGATTGGGGGTGCGTACTACGGGAAGCAGGCGTTTATTCGGGCGGCGGGTGATCTATACCGAGGTCACGGAAATCAACGCCGGGAATATCATTGATGTGCTGCAAAAGGCACTGTTTACGCACCTTGCCAATCAGGCGGACATTGACTACCTGTACCGGTACTACCGGGGGGATCAGCCGATTTTGTACCGGCAGAAGGAAGTTCGCCCGGAAATCAACAACACGGTGGTGGAGAACCGGGCCAACGAGATCGTTTCCTTCAAGACCGGGTATCTGGTGGGCGAGCCGGTGCAGTATGTGAGCCGGGGCGGTGAGGAAAGCGTTGCTTCCGAGGTGCTGACCCTGAATGACTACATGCTGAGCGAGGACAAGCCCTTCAAGGACAAGGAGCTTGTGGACTGGATGCACATCTGCGGCACGTCCTATCGGATGGTTCTGCCGGACGCGCTGGCGGATGTGGAGGAAGACGAAGCGCCCTTTGAGATATTCACCCTTGACCCCCGTTTCGCCTTTGTGGTGTACTCCGTGGGGCTGGGGCACAAGCCCATGATGGGGGTACGGTACGTCCTGAAAGAGGACGGGGCGCTTGTTTTCTCCTGCTGGACGGAAAACCGGTATTTCGAGGTGTGGAACACGTGGAGCGTGGTTCATGCCGAGGATCAGATTTTCGGCATTCCCATTGTGGAGTACCCGGCAAACAATGCACGGCTGGGTGCCTTTGAGATCGTCATTCCCCTGCTGGACGCCATCAACATGACGGAGAGCAACCGCATTGACGGGGTGGAGCAATTCGTGCAGGCACTCATGCTGTTCCACAACGTGGATATTTCCAGTGAGGACTTCGGAAAGCTGAAAGAGCTGGGGGCCATCAAGTACAAGGACATTGATTCCACCCTGAAAGCGGAGATTACCTATCTGAACTCCGAGCTGAACCAGGCACAAACGCAAACGCTTGTGGACAGCATGTATGAAACCGTACTGACCATCTGCGGAATGCCAAACCGGAACGGCGGTTCCTCTACCTCCGACACCGGGTCTGCGGTCATCATGCGGGACGGCTGGTCAGCGGCGGAGGCCCGGGCAAAGGACACGGAGCCGGTTTTCAAGAAGTCCGAAAAGGAGTTTTTGAAGCTGGTTCTGCGTATTTGCCGGGACATGGGGCAACTGAGTTTGAAACTGTCAGCTCTTGAGATTCGCTTCACCAGGCGGAATTACGAGAATATCGCGCAGAAAGCCAGTGTGCTTGTTACCATGCTGGGGTGTGAAAAAATTGCACCGGAGCTGGCATTTACCCATTCCGGCATGTTCAGCGATCCACAGCTTGCTTACCGCATGAGCATGGATTACATGGCGGAACAGGAGAAAAAAGCGGCGAAGCTTGCCGCGCAGAACGGAGGGAACGGCGATGGAAGCGGAAACCAAAGTAAGAACCAAACTGACGGCGGAAGCGGTTCGGGCGATTGAGGAAATCATCCACCGCCGGAATCAGGCGGAAATCAAAGTTGAACAAGGCCAGATCGTGGTCATTGAGATTCGGCGCAAGAAGGTTAACTGACTGTTTGGAAAAGAGCGCCGTACATTTCGCGGAAGAGCCACCCCAAATGGTATAACTTTGTGACTGCTCTAGGGAGCAGCGAACAGCCGAAGGGCTTCTGATACCAGAAATGGTATTGGAAGCCCTTCTTTTTATTTCCATGCCGTTATAGCTCAACAGGAAGAGCGGCTGATTTGTAATCAGCAGGTTGCGGGTTCGATTCCTGCTGACGGCTCCATCCTCCCTATCTCCCTGGAGGAAGACTGACCCGAAAACGGGCAAAGCGGTTCCCCGGCACCGTTAAGCCGGGGGCATACGGGCTGTTAGCTCAGTCGGCAGAGCAGCGGACTGTTAATCCGCAGGTCACAGGATCGAAGCCTGTACAGCCCTCCATATCTGACAGAGAAGTCATTAAAACGCATAAAAGTTCGGAGATGAACTATAAAAGCGCAGAAAGGAAGGAAACATTATGGCAAAAATCGACATTTCCAAAATTGAGGGCTTTGCGTCCATGACGCCTGAGCAGAAAATCGCCGCCTTGCAGGGCTTTGACTTTCCGGACCCGGATTATTCCGGCTATGTGAAGAAAGACCTGTACGACAAGGCCGCTTCCGATGTGGCAGCCTGGAAGAAGAAGCACCACGATCTCCTGTCCGAGGACGAACGGAAGAAGCAGGAGGAAGCTGAGAAGTGGACTGCTATGGAGCAGGAACTGGCAGGGCTTAAAAAGGAAAAGACGGTTTCCGAGTACAAGGCCAAGCTGGTGGCGCAGGGCTATGACGAGGCTCTTGCGGACGCTACGGCGGCGGCCATGGAATCCGGAGACATGGCTACGGTTTTTGCCAACAGCCAGAAATTCCTTGAGGGCTACGCGAAGAAGGTCGTAGCCGACAAGCTCAAGGGAACCCCCAGAGGCGCGGACGGCGGCACCGGCGGCGCGGATGGGATGGATTACGCAAAAAAGATCGAAGAGGCAAACAGCAGGGGCGACATTGCCGCCGCTGCCTACTACACCCGGCTTCAGGCGCAGGCCGAGGCCGAAAACAAACAGTAAAGGAGAATGATCTAACACTATGGCAGATACGTTTGCAACCAGTTTTGGCGTTCTGAATTATTCCGGGATGCTGTTCAACAAGGGCAACACCCGCTGCCCGCTGAGTTCCATCATCGGCGGCAGAGCCAAAACCACCAATCATGTGGAATTCGTAACCGGACAGGAGTACACCGGCGGCGGCACCGGCGAACAGCCCGCCATTTCCGAGACCGCTTCCCTGACCGCTCCCGACGCTACCATTGTCACCCGGGAGCAGAAAACCAACGTGACCCAGATTTTCATGGAGTCTGTTGGCATCTCCTACGCCAAGCAGTCCAACATGGGCACCCTGAGCGGCATCAACATTGCCAATCAGCAGGCAAACCCCATGAATGAACTGGATTTTCAGGTAGCGGCCAAAATGCAGAAGGTGCTCCGGGACATTGAGTACACCTTCATCAACGGCGTGTACAGCAAGGCCACCACGGATGCCACCATCAACAAGACACGGGGCCTGATCTCCGCCATTACCAGCAACACCAAGGCCATGGCTTCCAAGCCTCTGGGTCTGTGGGACATTGCCGATATGGTGAAGAAGGTCTACGGCTCCAACGCTCCCACGGACGGCCTTGTGCTGTGGTGCGACGCCGTGACCCTGTTCCAGATCAATGCGGACGCGGTGCAGAACGGCCTTACCGTGGTTCCCGCCGCCCGGAACATCAACGGTATTTCCCTTTCCAGCGTGGTCACGCCCATTGGCGTTGTGTACCTGTATCTCGGCGAGTGCCTGCCTGCCGGTACGGCGCTGCTGCTGAATCTGGACGTGATTTCCCCCGTGTATCAGCCCGTTCCCGGCAAGGGCAACTTCTTCCTGGAACCGCTGGCAAAAACCGGCGCAGGCGAGAAGTATCAGCTGTTCGGACAGATCGGCCTTGACCACGGCCCCGAGTGGTACCACGGCAAGTTCACCGGCATTGCCCAGACCTTCACCAAGCCTGAGTACAGCCGGAGCGTGTACGTGGCGAACGCGGCGGACTTCAAGGCTGCTGCCAGCGGCTAATTAAAGGAGGTAAGAAACCGTGCAGGAAGCCGAGAAAAACGCATTGGTAAAAGCCATGGCGAATGAAACCGACGAAAGCACGGTTTCTGCCTACCTTGGTATTGCGGCAAGCAAGATTTGCCGCAGGGCATACCCGTTTGACCCTTCCATTGTGGAGGTTCCGGAGCAGTACAGCTATCTACAGGTGGAGATTGCTACGTATCTTCTGAACAAGCGGGGCGGAGAGGGTGAGCTGTCACATAGCGAGAACGGCATTTCCCGTTCCTACGAGAACGGGGACGTTCCGGAATCCATGATGCGGCAGGTGGTTCCCATGGCCGGGGTTCTGTGAGGTGACAGTATGAGAATCATGGAGCGAAACAAGCAAAGCTTCTGGTATCTGCTGTATGACCGGAAGGAGCCTGTCATTGACGGGGACGGCAACGAGACCGGAGAGGAAACCGTGGTGTATAAGCCCGCTGTTTCCTTCCGGGCCAACGTATCGGCGGCTACCGGTGCTTCTCAGGTGGAGCAGTTCGGAAATCTCACGGGGTATGACAAGGTGATCGTCACGGATGACCTGACCTGCCCCATTGACGAGAACTCCGTGCTGTTTCTGGACAAGGAGCCGGAATATGACGAGGACGGGAAGCCTCTGTATGACTACATGGTAAAGCGGGTGGCGAAATCCCTGAATTCCGTTTCCGTCGCCGTTACGAAGGTGAGCGTGTCGTGAAAAACCGAAAAATTGTGGTTCCACTGTCGGTTTCCGGCATTCAGAAGTTGCAGGATGAGCTGAAAGAATACCGGCGCTGGCAGAAGGAAAAGGCCGCGGAGCTGACGGAAAGGCTTGCCATGCTTGGGGCTTCCGTGGCTTCCATCCGGTTTTCCAGATCCGTCTACACCGGGCCAAAGGACGCCGCCGTGACCGTGGAGGCTGTTCAGAACGGCTACAGGGTGAAAGCAAACGGGGAATCCGTGCTGTTCATTGAGTTCGGTTCCGGTATTACCTACGGCAGCGGCCACCCGGAGGCGCAGGAGTTCGGCATGGGCCCCGGCACCTACCCGGACGGGAAAGGCCATTGGGATGACCCAAATGGCTGGTATCTGCCTAAAGACAAGGGCGGCGGCCACACATACGGAAATCCTCCTGCAATGCCCATGTATGAGGCAAGAAAACAAATTGAGCAGGAGCTTCCGAGAATCGTTATGGAGGTGTTCAGGGCTTGATTGATATTGAAAAGCTGATCTATACCCCCATTGCCGAGGCTCTGCGAAAGCGCTTCAAGGGCATTTCGGTATCCGGAGAATATGTGAACGCTCCTCCAAAATTCCCCTATGTAAGCATCGTAGAGCAGGACAATTATATGTCCGCGAACAGGCTGGACAGCAGCGACCGGGAAAAGTTTTCCACGCTGATGTACGAGGTGAATGTCTACTCCGACAAGGCTGGAAGCAAAAAGTCCGTTTGCCGGGAGATCATGGGGGCTGTGGACGAAATGCTCTACGAACGGAATTTTACACGAATTTCCCTGTCCCCTGTTCCGAACATGGAAAACGGGACGATCTACCGTCTGGTAGCCCGGTATCGGGCGGAGACGGACGGCGAGACGATTTATCGCAAGTAAATATGCTTTCCTTTCCGCAAGGGCGGAAAGAGAGCCGAAGGGCTGCTTCACAGGAGGCAGCCCGTTTTTTATTACAACGAAAGGAATGATGACTTATCGCGATTTCTACCTATAAGGTCTTCCTCATGAAAAAGGGAAGCACCGGCAACACCTATGAAAAGCTCATTGACATCAAGGAGTTTCCTGATCTGGGCGGCGATCCGGAGATGCTGGAAACCACTACCCTGTCTGACAAGATGCAGACCTACATCGCCGGTATCCAGTCTCTGGACGCGCTGGCGTTCACCGCGAACTACACTCTGACTGACTACAAAGCGCTGCAAGCGCTGGCTGGAAAGACCGATCACTACGCCGTATGGTTCGGCGGCGAAGAGACTGGCGGTACCCTGACCCCCACCGGCAGCGACGGCAAGTTCAAGTTTGACGGTCAGCTGACCGCCTACGCCACCGGCGGCGGCGTCAACGAGGTTGTAGACCTGAACATTTCCATTGCCCCGTCCACGCCCATTGAGTTGGACGACGCGACCTGAGCCAAAACACAGACCACACATTTTTAAGGAGGATTAGCGATGGCTAAGAAAATCTGCATTCCCTACAACGGCAAGAAGTACACGCTGGAATTCACCCGCTCCACGGTTTCCGCCATGGAGAAGACCGGGTTTTCCATCAATGAGCTTGGCGACAAGCCCGCTACCATGATCCCCATGCTGTTCAGCGGCGCTTTCGCGGCGAATCATCCCAACACCAAGGTTGCTACCATCAACAAGATTTACGACGGTCTGAGCAACAAGTCCGGCCTTGTGAAGGTGCTGGCGGGAATGTACTCCGAGGCTGTGTACACCCTGCTTTCCGATGATGAAGAGGAAAACGAGGGAAACCCCGGCTGGGAAGCAGTAGAGTAAGCGAACTTCTTTCCGAAAACGGAGGGAGCGGGGGTTCCCCTGCCCCCTCTCACGCTTACACAGAAATCTTCAAAAAGGTATTTCCCTATTATCTTGCCATCGGCATGACCTATGACCAGTTCTGGAATCAGGATGTGGAGCTTGTGAAAGCTTACCGGGAAGCCGACAGGATCAAAAGGGATTTGAAGAATCAGGATATGTGGATGCAGGGGGCTTATTACTATGAAGCCCTTCTGGATGCCGCCCCGGTTCTTCGATTCAGTTTCAGCAAGAAGCCTCCGAAGCCGATTCCCTACCGGGAGCAGCCCTTTGAGCTGCACACTGGGCAGCGGAAAGCGGCGGAGAGAGAAGAAAAGCAGCTGACCCAGCAGGAAAAGAGCGACAAAAAGGCGAAAGCCATGATGGAGATGTTCATGGTTTCCATCAACAAGAAATTTGAGAAGAAGGGCGGTGAAGGGAATGGCTGACAATGTGGAAATGCAGGGCATTGAGTTCCAGATTGTGAATGACAGTGCCGCGGCATCCGCAGGGGTGGAGGTTCTGGCAAAAAAGTTGACAGAGCTAAAAACATCGATCAGCGGTTCCACAACTGCCCTTTCCAAAGTTGCAGCTGGAATTTCGCAGATCAAAAACGCCGTGAACAACATGAATACCGGCGATTTTGCGAACAAGATGAACCGGATCAGCACTTCCCTGAGCAATCTGAAAGCCCAGACGGACAGCCTGAAAATTTCCGCATCCATTGGAAACCAGCTGGCGGCCATCAATCAGGCAATCACCAATCTTCCCGACACCCCCGGAGAAAAACTGCGGAATCTGGCATCCGGGTTGCAGCCTCTATCCGAGCTTGGCCGGTCTAATATGACTTCCTTCATAAACCAGCTGAAAAAGCTGCCAGAGGTCATCACAGATTTGGAAAAGGCGGATATTGATAAGTTCACTCAGCAGATGAAAGACTTGGCTTCGGCCATGAAGCCATTTGCGGATGAAATGAACAAGGTTTCCTCCGGCTTTTCGGCATTTCCGAGCAGAATTCAAAGGCTGATTACATCGACTGAGCAGTACAACGGTACGGTAAAGCGGGCAACCACGAGCACAAATGCGTGGAACAGTGCGCTCAAAGCAATCAGTTTTGCGGCCATATACCGGGCGGCGGCAAAGCGCCTGGGTATCGCAATTGCAAAATCGTCCCAGTATACGGAGGATTTGAACCTGTTCACCGTTTCAATGGGGAAGTACGCCGAGGAAGCCTATAACTACGCCCAGAAGGTTTCTGAGGTAATGGGCATTGACCCCGCTGAATGGATGCGGAATCAGGGTGTCTTTAACACTATTATCACAGGTTTCGGTGTGGCTGGTGACAAGGCAGCGTTCATGTCCAAGAACCTGACGCAGTTGGGCTATGACCTTGCCTCCTTCTATAATATCGATTTTGCATCTGCCATGCAGAAGGTTCAGTCCGGTATTTCCGGAGAACTCGAACCTCTGCGGCGGCTGGGTTACGACCTGTCTGTTGCCCGGTTGGAGCAGGAACGCTTGAATCTTGGAATTGACAAGAGCGTTTCCAGCATGACGCAGGCGGAGAAATCCCAGCTGCGGTACTACGCCATGATGACGCAGGTAACGCAGGTGCAAGGTGATATGGCGCGAACGCTGGAAAATCCGGCAAACATGCTGCGGGTACTACGGGCGGAACTGGAACAGGCCGCACGTGCCGTGGGAAACATCTTTATTCCGATTCTGACGAAGGTTCTGCCAATTGCTATTGCCGTGGCAAGCGCCTTGCGGGAAATCATAGCGGCCATTGCCGCTCTGTTCGGGGTAACGGTAAAGTCCCCGAAATGGGGGGATGCGATTGGGAGCGCTTCTGCCGGGAGCGGTGCCATTGCCGACAACATGGACAGTGCCGCCGGGTCTGCAAAGGAACTGAAACGCTACCTTGCCGGGTTTGACGAGCTGAATGTCCTCCCCGACCAGAATCAGGGCGGCAGTGGAAGCGGAGCCGGAGGCGGCGGCGGTGATCTTGGACTGGATTTGCCCGGGTATGACTTCCTGAAAAACGCCGTTTCGGACAAAATTGACGAGTGGAAGAAAAAGCTGGAACCGTTTGTCTCTTTTATAAAGGACAATTTGAAGGAAATTCTTGAACTCGCCGGTACAATCGGTGCTGCACTGCTTGCGTGGAAATTGTCAACCGATTTGCTAAATGGAATTTCCGCCATCAAGAGCATGGCTCAAAGCGGACTTTCCATTCCGCTTACGATTGCAACCGGTGCAATCCTCACAACTACCGGGTTCAAAATTGAGATCAGTGGAATCAGGGATGCTATTGAGCAGAAGTTAAACGCTCTCAATTTTGGAGAGATCGTTGCCGGTGGACTTCTCGGAACCGCTGGCGCAGGGATTCTTGGGAAAGGAATCGGGCAGTTTATCACAAAAGCGTTTGGGGAAAGCGCTGTATCCAAGGCAATTACCGCAGGTGGTGGAACGATAAGCACAGGGCTTATCGGTGCGGCCATCGGTGGAATTGTCGCAGGAATACCCATGTTCGTTACCGGCGTATACGACGCAATCGTAAACGGTCTGAATGTATTGAACGGTCTGCTGATCCCAACTGGCTCCACACTTGCCGGTGCCGGTGTCGGTGCCATTATCGGTTCCCTCGGCGGCCCAATCGGAACCGGAATCGGCGCACTGATTGGGCTGGCCGTTGGCGCACTGACAGACCTTGGCATTCTGATTTATCAGAAATGGGATGAAATCTGCGCATTCTTTGCACCTGTTGCGGAATGGTTCAATGTGAACGTAATACAGCCCATATCCGGATTCTTCTCCGGCCTTTGGGATGGAATTGTCAATACGTTCTCTCCTGCCATCTCGTGGTTCTCTGATTTGTGGGGTAGTGTGAGCCAGACATTCGAGGATGTTTTTTACGACATCGGAGTGCTTGCAAGTGGCACGTGGGAAACCATCAAGATTATATGGGGAATTGTTTCTGACTGGTTTGACACAAATGTTATCCAGCCTGTCGCCTCGTTCTTCTCCGGTCTTTGGGATGGCATATCTTCCTGGGCCATAGAATCGTGGAATAAAATCAGCACTGTTTTCTCTGGAATTGCAGTCTGGTTTGACACAAACGTCATTCGCCCGATTGTTGGATTTTTCACGGATTTGTGGTCAGATATAACGGTTATATTTGGAGAAGTAGTCGGATTTTTCAAAGGAATCATAAACGGCGTTCTTTCCGGACTTAACTCGGCAATCAGATACGCATTCGGCGGAATCAACAGCATTCTCCGCAGTATCCGAGGCTTCAGCATTGCAGGATTTACCCCGTTCTCCGGTCTCCGGGAAATCAGTGTTCCTAAAATTCCCCTGTTGGCCGACGGAGGATTTGTCGACCAGGGGCAGCTGTTCATTGCCCGGGAAGCCGGGGCAGAACTGGTCGGCTCCATCGGACGCAGAACCGCAGTTGCCAACAATGACCAGATCGTTGAGGGCATTACCTACGGTGTCCGGGAAGCCAATGACGATGTGGTGACGGCAATCTATGCCGTGGCCCAGCAGATCATTTCCGAAATGCGCAGTCAGGACGGCGGAAGCGGCGGCGGATATGACTTTGACCGGGCCGTTGCAAGTGCCCAGCGGCGAAACGCAAGAATGTATGGATAAACAGACAGAAGGAGTGTGAAAACGGCATGAAGATGATGCTCAAGATAAACGGCGTGGACTTCATGCCGTTTATCGCCAAACAAGGCGTAAAGTGGCAAAGAAATGACATTGATGCGCCCAATTCCGGGCGAACCATGGACGGTATGATGCAGCGTGGCAGAGTAGCTACCAAGATTCGCCTGGACATCACTTGCCGCCCTCTGATGGCAGAGGAAGCCCGTCTGGTGCTGAATACCATCCTCCCGGAGTATGTGTCTGTGGACTACTACGACCCCATGAGCGGAGAACGGTACGGCGTGACCATGTACTCCAACAATAACCCGGCGTCCTTCCTGATTGAAAAGCCGGAGGACGACTGGTGGGGCGGCATAACCTTCCCGCTGATTGAGAGGTGACGGAAGCCCATGCAGAAAGTATCGGCGCTTTATGACAAAATCGTATCCGGGAAGCACTGGTTTGAGAGCCGGGTCACCATCGGGGAAGCAGGTGTTCTGGTAGACAGCGGCGGAGACGCAATTACCTTCGGCGGAGCGCGTATCCGCATTGGCGGTTCCGGACCGGACGCAGGGTACGGGGAAAACATGCTGGTGTCCGTGACCACCAAACGTCCACTTTTTGACGAAGTGGATAAAGTCGGGCAGGCAAATCCAGGGGAAGTCACCGTGGAAATGCTGCGGCCCTCCGGCGTAATTCCGAAACGGGCGCTGGTTGCCCCGTTCATCCGGGCTTCCAACGGAGAAGAAACCTCGGAATGGATTCCGAAAGGGAAATTCTACATTGACAAACGCAGCGAATCGGACTTCGGAGACCGGAAAAAGCTTTCCATTCACGGTTACGACGGGATGCTTTACGCGGAGGCGGACTACCCGGCCGTATCCGGGCTGGACTGGCCTGCAACGGACGTTGACGTAGTGCAGGAAATCGCGGATTATCTGGGATTTTCCGTGGACAACCGGGTTTATCAGATCATGACCGCCGGATATCTTGTGCAGTATCCCTCCGGATACAGCTGTCGGGAAGTCCTCGGGTATATCGGCGCCATGTATGCCGGAAGCTTCCTTATGAACGATAACGGAGAACTTATGCTGGTAACGCTTTACGGGCTGCCGCCGGAGACCCGCTATCTGATTGTCGGAAACGGGGACGGAAGCACAATCACGTTTGGAGGTGACAGAATTCTTGTTTAATACGGTTTATGTTGGCTCTGCCGTGGACAGTCTGGAAGCACCTGAACAGCTGAACGGGTACAGCAAGGTCATTTTACAGGTATCCGAGGATGTGCAGTATGAAGCCGGTACGAACGGTGGGCGGGTACTGACGCTGAGCTGCCCGTGGGGAACGGAGCAAATGGCGCAGAACATCCTTGCAAGCGTCCGCGGATACCAGTATCAGCCATTTGAAGCGAGCGGGGCCGTTCTGAATCCGGCGGCTGAGCCGGGAGACGCTGTACAGATTCGCGGCGTTCACGGCGGCATTTACAACGTGTCCGCAACCTTCGGAAGGACCTTCCGTGCGGAAATTTCCGCACCGGGCGAGGAAGAAATTGACGAAAGCGTACCGTACAAATCCACCCAGGAGCGGCAGATCAACCGTCGCTTTGGGCAGGTCGAGTCTCAGTTCAAGATTCAGGCCGGGCTTATTGAGGCGAGAGTTGCCCGCACCGGGGGGGACGATTCCTCCTTCGGCTGGGCGCTGGATGAAAAGTCGTGGACGCTCTCTTCCGGCGGCGGAACTGTGCTGAAAGCCGACAGGAACGGGGTTGAGGTAACCGGAAAGATTACGGCAACCTCTGGGAAAATTGGCGGATTTGATATCACTGCCGACGCATTAAGTTACAACGGGCAGACATGGGGCGGCACCAACACAAACGGCGTTTACATTGGCCCATACGGCATTCAGCTTGGCAGGAACTTCCGGGTTGACTCCGCCGGAAACCTGACGGCGGAAAGCGGCACCTTTACCGGAGCAGTCCGAGCAGGGAGCATCCAGTACGGCGGTGACGCTGGGTACTTTGACGGTTCCGGTCTTTCCGGGCACTCCGTCACAGGAAACGAAATCGGGTACAGCACAATCGGCACGCCCAACGTAAACTCCGGTATCAAGGTTCCTCTCGGATACGCAAATTTCAGCAATGATGTGTTTACAGGGATTTCGGAGGCATCCCAGTTTCGGGCTTCCTATTCGAAGATCAAGAATCTGGAATGTGCTGCGCTTATTCAGTATAACGGGTCGGCAAAGTTCACACCGCAAACCATTTGCTACATAGACGGGAACACCAAAGAAAAGAAGTACATCCGTGTTTTCGCCAACTGACAGGGAGGGCTTATGAGCACTGTAAAAACAGCAACCGGGAAAATCTTCACCACGGACGGACTGTCTACCATCCCGGCCATGGGGATCGCCTATATCCGGATCACGGGGAGCAGTCTCGGGGAGGTAGCGGCAACGTTTGGGAATTCGGAAGAGACCATCCAGCTTTGGGTGGATGACGTCTATCTCGCTAACTACATCCACCTTGACGCTCTGGTTGTGGAGGATGGCGCAATCCGGGTGAATTTGAGAAAGGGGTAAATCCGCATGCACGATATTGTAAACCTGCTTCGGGCCGTGGTTGCCACCATGGATACCATTTCCGTTGTAGGCATTGAGAATCAGGACAGGTTTGTAGGCTGTGCCAATGCGGTCAGGAGTGCCGCAACCCAGCTGGAAGTGCTGGAAAAGAAAGGAGGTTCGGATACGGATGGCTGATAAGTCGATTGAGGAACTGAATCCTGCCAGTACAATCAACGCAAACGACAGTTTTGTGCTGTCTCAGAACGGTGCTGCCATGCGGCTGACCGGTCAGGTGCTTATTAACTGGCTGACCAAAATGGCGGACGGTCACGGCGGTATTTCCTCCATTGCCAAGACCGGAACTTCCGGCGTTGTTGATACCTACACGATCACGTTAGCGGACACAACCACGTTTACCTTTACTGTTACCAACGGCGCGAAGGGCGACCCGGGGGCGGACGCAAATGTGTGGATCAAGTTTGCTTCCCAGAAGCCCACGGAGAGCAGTCACACCATGGGTGACATCCCGGACGAGTGGATCGGCATTTCCGCCGGGCACGACGCCTCTGCGCCGACGGACTGGAAAAAATACATCTGGTACAAGTACAAGGGCGAGAAGGGTGACACAGGCGCTGCCGCAAGCGTCCAGAGCCGGTCTGTGGGGTATCAGGTGAGCACCTCCGGTACGATTATCCCAGACGGGGATTGGAGCGCATCGGTGCCTGTCGTGCCCCAGGGGCGGTATTTGTGGACGCGGACGACCGTGCAGTTTAATTCCGGCGATCCGGTGGTGTCCTACTCCGTGGCGAGGTTTGGCATGGATGGTTCCGGTACAGTGGTGTCGGTCTGCGGAAGCGACCCGGATTCTGACGGCAACGTTGATCTGACCGCCGGGGACGTGGGCGCGCTGCCGACCGCTGGCGGCGCTATGACCGGCGGAATTGTCATGAACGGTCAGCCGATTTCCGGGCTGAACGACCCGACCGAAAACGATCAGGCGGCCCGGAAGAAGTACGTGGATGACAAGGCGGGCACGCTGCTGCCGAAGTCCGGCGGAACCATGACCGGGGCAATTGCCATGGGCGGGAACAAGGTCACGGGGCTGGGAACGCCGGAAGCGGATACGGACGCGGCAACGAAGAACTACGTGGACGGGAAACGAGCTGCCTATACGGCAACGCTGAGCACAAGCTGGACGGGTTCCGGGCCGTATACGCAGACGGTGTCGGTCAGCGGGATTCTGGCAACGGATATGCCTCACATTATGCCGGCGTACAGCAGCGACAACGCCACGGCCATTGCCCAGAAGGAAGCATGGTCGAAGGTAAGCAAAGCTGAAGCGGCAGCAGACAGTATCACATTTACCTGCTTTGAGGACAAGCCTACCACAGCGGTACCCCTTCAGATTGAGGTGATGCGGTAATGGGCGTGTGCTTTTTATATGGCAACGGAGGTGTGTCGAAAGACCGCCTGAAGCTGCGGGTGCTGTACGGCATGACTGCCCCGGCAAACCCGCAGGAAAACGACATCTGGGTGCAGAC
>ERZ1034925.355-NODE-355-length-21469-cov-8.349865_pt1 | contig 21469 bp, 19 predicted proteins | sample MGYA00520687_ERZ1034925 | MGnify/ENA primary metagenome ERZ1034925 (study PRJEB33766, sample SAMN09781758) | gut metagenome | biome: gut microbiome | host: Homo sapiens | place: Madagascar | study: EMG produced TPA metagenomics assembly of the PRJNA485056 data set... | reverse complement strand
TTTTTGAGATTTTTAAAGATTTTTCAAGAAGTTTTGTCCGAAAAATTTCATCTGTTTAGAGGTTTGACAAATCAAAAAATATTATTAATATATTCACAGGTAGAACAGAAGGTAAAAATTATGGCAAACAATAATAATGGAATTTTATCGGGAATTTACTCAGGATTGAGTTCAACATATTCGCTTTTGGCGTCTCAATATCCAAACGGTTTGACGCTGGAAAATATTACGGAAGCAAGAACAAAAACTTCTAACACAAATGTTTTGAACCAATCTTTTGCGTCATATTTGCAAACAAATTTTGCAAATATTGATAAAAACGGCGACGGAATTATTTCATCAGACGAGATGAATAATTTATCTAATACTCTTTCAACACAAGGGCTTACAAAAGCGGAATTGACTCAACTTTATGCTTCTGGTTCAAGCGGCTTGTCTGAAAGCACAATGTCAAAAATCCTTGAACACTTTGACGATATGGACACAAACCACGATGGAAGAATTACGAGCGCAGAGATTTCTGCTTATGACATAAACGCTTCAAGAATGCAGGTTGAAGATGAGTTTAACAACCGTCGTGCAACTGATATGTCTATATTTTACAGTGATAGCTCTTCATCTTCTGCGGATTCTTACAATTTGTTGAGCTACAAGTACAAATCTTCTACAAAATCTTAAAACTTAAAAACATAAAATCTTAAATCTATTCATAATTCCTAAACTTAGTAACGATACATTTGGAAAGGAAATGGCTTCTATTACATAGAAGTCATTTATTTTTATCTTTATTTTTAATATCTCTTTACAAACTCTAAAGTTTTTTCATGAAGTGTCCGTCATACATTTTGTAAAAGTGGAAATTGTAAAACGTAGAAATTTTACAGAAAGGATAGGTATATGGAAATTTCAGGAGTATCATCAAAGGCTTATACATCGGCAGCCCAAGGGGTTGAGGAAGATGAAGAGCTAGAAGAAACCCAAGAGGAGCAAGCAAAAGAATACGGGGTATCAGCAAAAGAGAAAGAAGAAAAAGACGTCACAGAATTTTCTTCATCAGATTATTCAAATAAAGATGTGGAAGAAAAAGCCCAGAACTATTTGAAAAATATATTATTTGTCGGAAATTTGACAGATGAATCAAAATCCGCCTTAACACAATATATGAACACATTTGATGTTGCAAAATTTATCCGAAATTATGGGCCATTTTCTTCGACATCAGAGATTTCTGCAGCAATGTATGCAGCAACGGCAGGCATGGTAAAACACCCTGATTCGGAATAATTTATATATTAATAATGTCATTCTGAAAGTTTAGAATATTAGCATGAACGATTAGTGAATGCTAATATTCTTGCTATTCAGAATCTAGTATTAATTCAAGATGTCGGGGTGGGTACCCCGACCTACTTTAACTAAATAGCTACAATTTTCTTAGAAAATTTAAGCGATTAGCAAAGGGATAAATTTTTTGTTATTCGGAATCTGGAGCAATGATGTTGGGCAAGTATGCCCAACCTACAAATTTTTGGGACGGGTATGTTCATTTAGTCTTTTATTTCGTATCCGGCATTTTTAGGTTGAGTTTCGTCATTACGCAAAATAGTTCTAGGTAAACGCCCACCTTTTTCAGCAAGTGAGGCATATTCATCTGCCAACATCAGATTTCCGTTCTTTTGAGAAAATGTTAGCCAAAAGACGTCATAACCCCATTTGTTCGGGCCTTTTGCTCCGTTCACATCAACGATAAGATTTACGAGTCCATAACCTCCACCACTAGGTGTATTATTATAATAAAACATAAAAGTTGTTCCGTCCGGAGCCATAAATGTTTTCATGTTTTTTAAGAAAGAGTCGTAAGCAACAAAGTAATTTACAGCAACACCGCCATTAGCAATAACAGTAGCAAGAGGTGTAAAATCACAATATTTTTTTATTTCAGATAATTTCAACATTTTTATAAGATTTTGTTTGATTTCATTGCAGTCACTATGATTTGCGTCGTAATAACCATTTACAGGCTTTCCAGTTTCAGGATCATATACATATACTAATTTTATATAGCATTCTTTTAAATCATTATTTACTTGCAAATAATTTATTGCGTTGTTTAAAACTGAATACTGTTTTTTAAAAGCAACTTCAAAAGTTTTCATCTGATACTTTTTTATCAAAGAAGGAATTGTAAGTGCAGCTACAACTCCAATTATACCAAGGGTTATAAGAACTTCTGCAAGTGTAAAAGCTTTTTTCATACTCTATCTCCTTATGGGATAATATCCAGTAACACTACTGTACTATATCCAGTAAAATTGTCAAATGGACGAGAAAGAATTTTACAAATTGCTTGGAAAAAGGATTAAATATTTGCGAGAACAGGCAAATTTTACACAGGAAAAATTGGCTGAAAAAGCCGGAATAAGCTTGGATTATTTAGGAAAAATAGAAGTGAATATAAACAAACCGGGGATAAAGACAATTTTGAAGTTGGCAAATGCATTAGATTTGCCCGTAATGAATTTGTTCGACTTTTCTGGGATTTAAGTTGGTGGTTGAAAAACTTTGTTGGGTTCTTTTCACAATAAAAAGCCGACAATTAGTGAGACTTGCCGGCATCATTACTTTAAATTTTAAAGTAAAGAGGTGATGATTATATGTGATTTTTTTGTTTATGTTTTAGTTAGAGGTGCTACCCCTCACCCTACCCTGTCTTGAATTTACTCCACGCTCCCAGAGTTTCGCAAAAGCGACATGGTCGCAGTTTGCTTCATCTGCTCGCTATCCGGACTCGTTGGCACTCCGTCCGTTCGCAAATTCGCTCTCCCCGCTGGGGCGAGGGGTTGACTTCGTAATAAACTTAGCTGCCTAGCTGCACCAATACCAGAAGTATGGACAGATATTGTCGCAGAGGGCTACGTGCGTAGCACCCTAGTTAACGTAGTCATACGGTTTGCTACCTGTTGCCTTATACAAGCTGATTGCATCTGTCATACATTCAACTTTTTGCTGTGCAACAAGTTTTTCAATTGTCAATAAGTTTTCTTGATGTTGAATCAAGTCGAGTTTGGAAATTGTTCCCTGATTAAATTTCTTTTCGTTGTATTTGTAATCAGATTTTTCCAAATTGTACTGTTTAATGGTTTGAGCCATTTTATCTTTATCCAACCTTGATGCAACCAAAGAGTCGTTTACTTCTTGGATTGCTGTCAAGTTTGTTTTGTAGTAGTCCTGAAGAATTCTTTCGTAAGTTGCTTTTTTTAACTTCAAGTTTGCAATCAAGGAACCACCTTGGAACAACGGAGTCATCAAGCCACCGCCTACACCCAGAAGCATATTCTTGGTTGTAAACAAGCTTCCTAAGTCTGATGCGTTAAATAATGCACCACCCAAAATATTGATTGACGGCAAGAATTCTTTTTTTGCAACTTTTACGTCAATACCTGCTTTTTCAACCATCAATTCTGCTCTCATATAGTCAGGTCTTTGAGTAATAATTTCTGACGGAATTTGAGTTGGAATTGCAAGTTGATAATTCATTTTGTCAAGAGAATTTCTTTTGATAGATGAAGCGTTTTCAGGACTTTCACCAATTAAAACGCACATTTGGTGCAACATTTTTTCTCTGTTTTTCTTTAATTCGATTAGATCTGTTTGGCCTGCGACAAGAGCTTTGTTAGCTTTAATTGTGTCGGCAGTTGATGTCAGACCTTCTTTGTTTCTTGCAAGCATTAAGTTATAAATATCTTGTCTGATTTTAACGATTTCTTCTTGAAGAGAAATCATTTTATCAAGGTTTACGATATTAAAATATGTTGAGCCAACGGCTGATGCAACAGAGATGTAAGCCGCACGTTCGTCAAGCTTTGAGCCTTCATAAAGCTTTTTCACAGCTTTTGTTTTGTTGTGGTTTTTCAAGAAAATATCGGCTTCATATTGAACAATTACCGGCAAACCGAAGGCTGATGAAGTATTTGTCATTCCCGGAGCTTTGAAAAACCCTGGTCCAAAACCTGCAACGGCACTAGGCAATTCGTTGGCAAATTGAAGTTTTACGTTTTGGTAATATTCTTCAACGTTAATTGTTGCCATCTTAAGATCATAGTTATTAAGAATTGCTTTTTCGATATAGCTGTTTAACAAATCGTCATTAAAGTTGCTCCACCAATTCATATTTACATAGTCAAATTTGTAATCGTCTGACTTTTGGGTTTTCTTGTTTTTAGAAACCATGCTTTTGAATTGTTTTGGTGATGCTGAACTTTTTTCGGTAACTGCAAGTGCCGGCATGATTGTCATGCTGAGCATGCTTGCGAGTAGTGCTGTTGTTATAATCTTTTTCATGTGGGTTATAGTCCTCTATTATTACTTAATTCTATTTGATTTGTGTGAAACGTGAAAATGTACTTGCATTTTTAATAATCCTATGTTAGCATAATATTGTTGTAAATGCAACATATTTTTTTTGCAACACAAATTAAAATAATAAAACAAATTATAAAAAATAAAGGAAAACCTCGTGGCAGATTGCATTGGACACTACACAGACAGTATACATTACGAACTTGAACAAACTTCAAGAATGATGAAAATGTTAACAAACCAATTGTTTAGTAAGCTTGATATTAGCATTTCATTGGATGAATATATTGCCCTTGATACCGTTTCTGTTAATGCAGGAATTTGCCAAAGAGATTTAGCAAAACTTATTCTAAAAGATAGAGCAAATACCGGTAGGATTTTAAACGAACTGGAACAAAAAGGATTTATTACACGATTTATTGATACCAAAAAGAACAGATTGGTAAAAAAACTTGGGATTACAGAAAATGGCTTAAAAGAACTTAATGAAGTTAATGTTAAAATAAAAGCATACCTGAGTGGAGTTACTCAAAAACTACCACCGGAAGATGTTGATAAAGTTAGAGATATTTTGAGGGCTTTTAGGTTAGAATTAGAAAAAATTGTAGAAACTAATATATAATATATAAGGAAAAATAAAGAGGTAAAAATGGAAGAAAAGAATAAGAATGTTGAAGAAACTCAGCAAGAGGAAGTAAAAAAAGAGCACAAACCGTTCAAAAGATTTATTTTAATCGGGGTTGGGGTAGTGATAGCAGCTGCAGCTGCGTATATTGTACGTGATGCAATGATTTACCAGTCAACTGATGATGCTTATGTTGAAACAACAACAGTTCAAGTCGCTCCTCGTGTAAGCGGTCAAATTATTGAGTCTTATGTAACTGATAACCAAAAGGTTAAGGAAGGCGATTTGGTTGCAAAGATTGATCCTGCGGATTACGAAATTGCGCTTGCTCAGGCTGAAGCTAAATATGAAAAAACTCTTTTGAACCAAAAAAATGCAAAAGCAAACTTCAAAGCTATGCAAACAAATATTGACGTGGCTAAAAAAGATTTGGAAAGATATCAAAACTTGTTTGCACAAGGAGCTGTTTCAAAACAAACTCTTGATGCAGCGCAAGCAAAATATGATACTGCGCAAGCAAACTTGACTCAATCAGAAGAAGCTTTGTTGTCACAAGGCGGAAACAAAGTTGCCGACGCTGATTTGAAGGAAATTAAAGCTCAAAGAGATAAAGCAAAATTAAACCTTTCTTATACAAATATTTATGCACCTCAAACAGGTACAGTTTCTTCAAGAAAAGTTGAAAAAGGTATGTACGTAAATGTTGGAACTCCTTTGTTTGTAATTGTTCCTGAAAATGTTTGGGTAGTTGCAAACTACAAAGAAAACCAATTACGTAATATGAAAGTTGGTCAGGAAGTTGATATTAAAATTGATACATACCCAGATCACGTGTTCAAAGGTAAAATCGACAGTATTCAAAGAGCATCAGGTGCCAAGTCAAGTTTGTTCCCACCTGAAAATGCGGTTGGATCTTTCGTAAAAATCGTACAAAGAATTCCTGTAAAAATCGTATTTACAGAAAAAATTGACCCTAGCGTTTACAACATTGTTCCAGGAATGTCAGTTGTACCAAAGGTTAAGGTAAAATAGCATCTTAGTGAAAGGTGAAAAGTGAGACGTGAAAAGTGAAAAGTTCATATCGGTGCTAACGCACAAAAGTTATTATCGAGCGTAGCGAGCGAAAAGGTCTTTTCACGTTTCACTTTTCACCTTTCACTTAATATAAAAATGTAGGGCGGAGTACCTACCCTGCCGACATTACATAAAAAGGATTTACAACCAATGTCAGAAACAGCAATAGAACAAACACAAGAATGGGTTCCTAAGAATAACCCTTGGCTAATTATCATGCCGGTAATGATTGCGACATTTATGTATGCACTGGACGAAACAGTTGCAAACGTAGCGTTACCGCATATTGCAGGAACTTTTTCCGTCAGCTCGCAAGAATCTATCTGGGTTTTGACAAGTTACTTGATGGCAAGTAGTATTGTTATCCCGATGATTGACTTTTTGTGTAAACTGATGGGAAGAAAAAACTTCTTTATGCTTGGTGTGTTTGTGTTTACGATAGCATCATTCTTATGCGGAATTGCAAATTCTATCGTAATGATTGTTATTGCAAGGGCGTTGCAAGGCTTTGGCGGTGGCTGTTTAATGCCGATGGCACAAGCTGTTTGTATGGAAAGCTTCAAGGGTGAGGCTCGAAACAAGGCTATGGCGATTTTTGGACTTGTTGTAATTATTGCACCGATTATCGGCCCTGTAATGGGCGGTTATATCACTGAAAACTGGTCTTGGCCGTATATTTTCTTTATAAATGTACCGGTCGGATTTATGTGTATTGCGATGGCGAAGAGATTTTTGGAAGATCCGCCTTATGCCTCTAAACAAAAGGATATAAAGCTAGACAAAATGGGCTTTTTATGGCTTTGTATTTGGTTAATTCCATTGCAAATCGTATTTGATAAAGGAAATGACGCTGACTGGTTCAATGCACCTTGGGTTTGCTGGTTCTCGCTTGTTGCTTTGACCGGTTGTGTTTTGTTCTTTATTTCGCAAGTTCGAGATAAACACCCGATTGTACAGTTGAATGTTTTGAAAGATACAAACTATCTTTTTGGAACCTTAATGTTGATTTTGGTAAACGCCGTAATGCTTGGGTCTTTGGCAATGTTACCTCAAATGTTACAGGGAATGCTAGGTTATGACTCGTTTTTAAGCGGACTTGCTATTATGCCGAGAGGTTTAGGAAGTTTGACTGCACTTTTGATCTTCGGTGTAGTTGGTGGAAAAATTAAATATAGAACTTATGGACTTATGGGGTTGTTCTGCTTAGGACTCGGCGGTTGGATATTGAGTGATTTGAACTTGCAAATTAACCCTATGAATATTGCAATTCCCAATATGATTTTCGGTATGGGGCTTGTGTTCTCATTTATGCCGATTACGACATTGTCTTGTATTACGTTGAGAGATGATCAGATGACAAACGCATCAGGACTTCAAAACTTGTTGAAAACAATCGGGGGTGCAATCGGAACTTCTCTTGTTGCGACAATGATTTCAAGATTTTCACAAGTTCACCAAAACGGACTTGTCAAATCCATGACGGAGCTAAATCCGCAGTTCGCAGATAGATTAAGTACTTATGCCGGAGCTTTCATAAATCAAGCCGGAGATATGTTGAATTCGACTTATATGGCAAGCAAATTGCTTTATAATCAGCTTATCCAACAATCAACATTGTGTGCATATATGACAACATTCAAGGTTTTTGCACTTTGCTGCTTTATATTAATTCCGTTTATGTTCATCTTGAAAGGCGAAGAAAAATAGCAGTTTGCTTGCAATCAGAAGAAAAATATGCTATTCTATGCAAAAAAGGTTGGTTGGTATGCATATTAATAATGTTTCTTCAAAAATGTCTGGGCAAAGTACGGTTTGGTTTACTCTTTTTAGCGTTGTAGTGACTTTATTTGTTGGATTTCTTTTCTGGCAATCTAATCCCGGTAGCCATTCAATCAGTAGTTTTTGTCAGTGGTATAGTAATGCTTTTGCGGCATTTAGAGAAAGTTCAACAGAAAATCCAATGGATCCATGGCTTGTAATGGTTGGTCTTCCATTATTAGTTTATGGCGGAACGCTTTTTTCTATTTTTTCGATGTATAGGGCTAAAAGAGAGTTTCAAGCAGTTTTAAATCTTAAATCAGTTGATTTCTTGCCGGATAGGGTTAATTTTAATTTCAATCAACCTAAATACAATTTTGTTTGTGGGTATAGCGATATAAATAAACTTGAAATGATTTTAAAGACAGTCATTGTTCGTAACAAGTATAGTTCTTACCCCGCTGTATCAGAAATTGAACTTAAATTTACGGTTCTAAATAATAAAAATTTTTCCTTAAGAAATGTTCCGATAAATTTAATGAAAACTATATACGGAATTATTGATTGTGGAAGAATTGTTCAAGATTTTACATATAAGTTTAGTGGAGTTGGAAAAGTTGAAGAAGTTCAGGAAAAAATAGAAGATTACATGAATACAGGCTGTAAACAAATTCTTGCAACTCCGACTGAAAATGCTTTCAAATGGGTTTCTGTCGTATTTTTCTTGATTGGACTATTTTTCTTATATTCGTTCAAAGATGTTTTTAGTGGAAATGATCTAGGGCTTATGGGAATTCCTGGTTTCCCTATATTAGGATTTGTTGTAATTTCATTCATATTTGATATTGTCTTGTTAGCAGATAAACGCAACGAAAATAAATACAATTTGAATAAAAAATCTGATAGAAATTCGGGCTTTTGGGGACAAGTTCCGCCAATGGCACTTTTTATAGTTAAGGTAGTTGCTTTGTTGGTAATGCTTTTGGTATGTTGTCCAACGTTGATTTTTTCTCACAATGATAGAGAAATTCTCAATGATACAGAATATTATAAAGTGTTGAAAGAAACTGAAACTGCACAAAAAACACAAACGGCTGATACAAATGTTGTAAACGAAGCGAAAGTAAACGGTGGTTATGTGAATTTGAGTGTAAATCCTTTATCATCATTGAATTATTTAACCAGAAAACAAATTTATGATTTAAGGAAGGGGTATGTTCAAAAATCTTTGTTCGCATCAAAAGAATATGAACCAAATGCCGAAGTTTTTGGTGGAATAGTTGATGGCAAGCCTTGGTGGACAACAAATCCTTGCACTCCATTGGATTATAAAGGTGACTATCACGAAAGAATTCAAGGGAATTCAAAAGTTAGTGCTCAATTAAACAATCCGAACGCTCTTGTTGGTATCAGCATGGCGTATTCTCCTTGGGAATATGAAGCTAATAAAGAATTTTGTAGAAGCAAGGCAGCTGCATTTATTCCTGAAAGAATGAGCTACAATCAAAAAGAAAATTTAATAGTTGTTGAATATAAAGTTCCATCATATTTTTATAAGTTAAAATCGCATGTAGGTGGGAAAATTATGGGATATCCATTGCAATTATCCGGCATGAATGCTATTGATTTTGGATATGATTATGTTTATGCATACGAAGCTAAAAATATTAGTATGATGGAACCTGAAAGCTCCAATATGACGACAGATATTCAGACTTTCAGGGATTATATACACCTTGGCGGAAGCTGTAAATACGAAGACGGGTGCAATAATATTTCTCCATTGCAAAATAATTTGATGTTTGCGGTGGACGATTTACCCGCAATAATTACGTTGAAACTCTGGAAAAAACAACCTATGAACAAGTATGTAAAAGGCGATATTTATTATAAAATATTGATTACTGATAATTAATCCCAGTTGACAGGGTAAAGTTCTAGGAATGAATTCCGATATAAATTTATAACAAATATTTGCTTAATTGCAATTCAATGCTTTGTTAATATCTTCACGTGTAAGAATACCTTTGATTTTGTTGTTTTTATCTGTTACAACAAGGCATTTTGCATTGTTTGAGTGAAGTCTGAAATATGCGATATAAAGATTTTCACTCGGTTCAATCGTAATCGGAGATGGATTCATCAACCTGTTTATTTCAATGTTTCCATTCACTCCCTGAAAAATTGCATCTTCAATATCAGCTTTTGTAATCAAGCCTAAAAGCTTGTTCCTGTCATTCTTTACAGGGAAAGTTTTATGGTTAAATTCGGATAATTTTTCTTGCGCTTCTTGTAAAGTCGTTCCATTATTAAAACAAACAACAGTTTTTTGCATAAAGTCACGTACAAAAAGTTTACTTAAATGTTTGGCTTCTGCGGATTTTACCTGATTTACAATCAAACTTGCATAAATTGGTCTGTGGTTAAGTTTTTCGGCAATCAAGTCTGCAATTGCGGCACTTAACATTATTGGTAAAATGTGAGTGTAGCCGGCAGTCATTTCAAATACCATTACAACAGCAGTAATTGGAGTTCGCGCAACGGCTGAAAGGAAAGCTCCCATTCCAATCATTGCCATCACAACAACATCAACGTGAAAACCGAATATGTTGAATATTGATGCGACAATATAACCTAAAAATGAACCCAACATTAACATAGGTAAGAAAATTCCACCAACTGCACCTGAACCGAAGCAAAATGGGGTTACGAAAAATTTGACAGCAAACACTAACAAAACGATTGATAGTGACAATTTGTGTTGCAAAAGTAAGTCAACAGACAGGTTTCCGGAGCCCAATACGTAAGGAATAAAAATCCCGATTATCCCGATGACAAACCCTGCAATTGCCGGTTTTGCCCAGTTTGGGATTTTATTGATTTTTTCAAAAAATTCATTATTTTTATATATAACTTTTGCAAAAGCTACGCCTAAAATGCCCGCAACAAGCCCTAAAATTATGCAAACCGCCACTCCTTCAAACGACAAATCGTGAGTGATATAAGGGATTGTAAAAGACGGATTGTTTCCTAAAAAATGTCTTGCAACCGACGCCGCTGTCACTGTAGCAACCAAGACCGGAAAAAGTAGAGCTGCAGAAAACTTGTTCGTCAACTCCTCCAGCACAAATACAGTGCCGGCAATGGGTGCGTTGAAAGTTGCTCCGATTGCAGAACCGGCACCGGCTGCAACGAGTTTACTTTGGTCTGTTCCACGCATTTTGAAAAGTTTTCCGACCAAAGCTCCGGCTCCAGCACCGAGTTGGACACTTGGTCCTTCTCGACCCAGTGACAATCCTGTTCCGATACCGGCAACACCAGCTATGAATTTTACAACAATACTTCGAAGTCTTGTAATATTGCCCATTCGTGCCATTACCATTTTGACAAACGGAATTCCGCTCCCCTTTGTTTCAGGAGCAAATTTAAAGACTAAAATTCCTGAAATAAGTCCGCCAATTGTCGTTATTACAGGGAAAATCAATAGTTTGTGTAATAGGTCAAACGGCGCAAGACTGGTTTGAATAAAGCCGAACAATTCGTTTATGCATACTTTGAAAAGAACAACGAGAAGTCCGGAAATTAGTCCAACCAAAATCGCTTGCAAAACGATTTTGCTTCTTGCGATTTCTTGTAAAAAATATCCGGTATTCTTAAAAATTTTTCTGCTTAATCCCATACAGAAACTATATTATAAAAAAGGTGAAATTAATAGGTCATAAAAACAAGAATACACTTATTTATCCAATAACTGCTAAAAGCAATTTAGATGCAAAGATGCCAAGAGGCATAGATGTGTGGTCTGTTTCGGTTGAATTGTTTCTTTAACTTTACCCTCGCCCCAACGAGGAGTAGGGTAGAATTTCTTAATGAACGTTAGAGAATTTAGAAATTCGGGTGAGGGGTATGATTAAATAGATTTTTCGTTGTTGGGCTGGTAAGCCCAACCTACTTCTTTATTCTTATATGCTCATTATAACATGTTTTTTCAAACTTTCAACCTGATTTATCCCTCAAACCTACGATTTTTGTCTAAAATGTTTGAATTTTTCAACAAAAAGTTGTATAATTGATGAGTAACGATATTTAGAAAGAGGATTATATATGAAATTACACATGCAAATTCTTATCGCCCTCGGGCTTGGAATTAAGAGAAATTGGCACATTTTCTTTGGAATTATTCTCGGTATCGCCGTTGGTGTTTTCTTACACGGTCACGAATACCCACTTGTATCAACAATTTTGACATTCATTGGACAAGTATTTATTAGATTAATTCAAATGGTTGTTATTCCGTTGGTTGTTTCTGCAATCATAATCGGGATTACAAGCATTGGTGACAACAAGCAACTCGGTAAATTCGGGACTAAAATGGTTGCTTATTACGGAATTATCACAACTGCAGCTGTCGCAATCGGTGCTGCTCTTGCGTTAATTTTCAAACCTGGTCTTGGCGCAGCTCATTATATTACTCAAAACGCTGCAAGTGAAGTTCAGGCATCTGTTGCATCTGCTGTTGCACAACAACAAGGAAATATCCTAAATATATTCCTTGGCTTTATTCCAAACAACCCTATGCACTCATTTGCTGCAGGTGATATGGTTCCAATTATTGTGTTTGTCCTACTTTTTGCAATTGCGCTTGCAAAAGTCGGCGATGTAAACCGTCCGATTGTATCGTTTTTTGAATCCGTTTTTGCTGCGACTATGAAAATTACCGATTGGATTATGTACTTTGCAGCTCCTGGTGTTTTTGCATTGACAGCAAGCGCTGTTTCAAGTTTCGGTATCGACATTTTCAACAGTATTTCTAAATATTTATTCGTATTGTTCGTTGGATTTATGCTCCAACTTTGTGTGGTTTATCCGCTATTCTTGAGATTTTTCTCTAAAGTAAATATCGTTATGTTATATTCTGCAATTGCAGAAGCTATGATGGTTGCGTTCGGAACAGCAAGTTCTTCTGCAACATTACCTTTGACAATTGCATGTTGCGAAAAACGTGGAATTTCTCACAAAATTTCAAGTTTTGTACTTCCATTGGGCGCAACTTTGAATATGGACGGAACAGCTTTATTGCAAACAGTTGCGGTAATTTTCTTGGCTCAAGCTTATGGTGTTGCTCTAACTCCGTTCTTAATCATTGAAATCGCTTTACTTGCAATGATTGCATCTTCTACTTGTGCCGGAATTCCTGGGGCAGGCTTGATTACAATCGCTCTAATTCTTAATGGAATGGGATTGAGCCCTGAACAATTGGTTGCAGGTTTTGCATTCTTGTTCACAATCGAAAGAATTACAGATATGATGAGAACACTGGTAAACGTAACATCAGACGCTGTTGTTGTTGCTGCAATTGCTGACAACGAAAACGAAATCAATTACGATTTGTTGAACAATCCGGCAGCTTATGAAGATATCGCATAAGATACATAAGACGATTTTATAAACTATATACGAAAACAGATGAGAATTATTTCTCATCTGTTTTTATTATTATTATTTTACCTCTCCTAGGGTGGAGGTCGCAGTTGTTGCTCTTACTTCACGAAATAAGTTGCGCTAACGTTTGCAAATACTTTAACGACTCCACTTTCAATAGTTGTTGAAGATCCTGCAGCTTCTGCGTCCATCGTCATTGCTCGATTTGCCATCAACATTTTGTATTGTGGGCGAGAAGAATTGCTTGTGCTACAACTTACGTCCATTGTACGAACTCCTGAAAGAGTTGTCGGAACTGTCTTTGCAACTGCATTTGCTCTTGCTGATGCCTTTTTAGCGGCAAGTGTCAACAAGTCGTTACATTGTGCTTCATAATTAGAAACCGAAAAATTTAAACTGTTTACATCTGTTGCACCTAAAGCAATTGCTTTGTCAATCATAGTGCCGATTTTGTCAATTGATTTTGTGTGAACTACAACTGAATTTGAAACTTGATATTTGTCAAAATTTCTTTTGTTTCCAGAGTATGAATAAATAGGTGTAGCACTGAAATCAGCAGTTTTTATATAATCGCCTTTTGATGTATCAATCATTGATTTCAATGTTGCAATTACTTGTTCTGAAATTTCTTTGTTTTGTAAAGTTGCTTTTTGCATAGATTTGTTGTCATAAGTTTTTACGGCGATAGAAATTTCTGCAACGTCAGGAGCAAGTTCTGCATTTGCAGATGTATTTACAGAAATATAACCTCTTTCAATGCTTTCAGAAATCGCTTGCACAGAGGCACAACCCAATGCCAAGCCGACAATTGCAGCAGAAATTAAAAACTTTTTCATACGTTCTCCTTTTCGGATTTTTCTTCTTCTTTTTTCTCTGTATTCTCAACCTTTTCAGTAGGTTTAATTTCATCTAACGGTTTGATTTCCGCTGATTTCATAATCATAGAATTAAGAACTTGTGCCTGTGACTGAACTTTTACACGCTCCATTAGTTTTTGCATATCCTTTTCGCTCAGCTGTTGTGGAGCTTTGAGTTCGACAACAAATTTCTTCTTGTCATTAATTAAAAATCCTGTAATCGCTGTAATAGCCCATAACATCAAACCTTGATAAAAGTTTATCAATGGTAACGGCGCGAAGTTTGCTGCATAATTCCACAATTTCATTGCACAAATAGCAGGAAAAGCCACAAATCCGGCAGCTAAGCATACGCCGATGAATAACATCATTAAAATCCCTCTTAATCCTGATACTTGAATTACTCTTGCTCGTTTTTTCATATATCTTTCCTTTTACTTTATCATGTTCAGAAAATCTTCTTCTGTCAATATTATAACACCTAATTTTTCGGCTTTGTCTAATTTTGAACCAGCTTTTTCGCCCGCAATTACGAACGAAGTGTTCTTAGACACTGACGACGAGGTCTTTCCGCCCAAAAGTTTAATTTTTTCAGACGCCTCATCTCTCGTCATATTTTGTAATGTTCCGGTCAAAACAAATGTTTTTCCTTTGAATTTATCCGAAATATTTTCTGTCGGTGGTGCCGGTTCAATTCCAAGTTCTTTCAAGTCTTTCAACATCTGAATAGTTTCAGGCTTTCTGAAAAATTCATAAATATCTTGCGCAATAATATCGCCAATTCCCTCGATATTTGAAAGCTCTTCAACTGTTGCTTTTTCAAGATTTTCCAATGTTTCAAACTCGTTTGCTAATAATCCTGCGGTTTCCTTGCCGACATTTCGGATTGTAAAAGCAGTCAAAAGCCTTTGTAGCGGACGATTTTTGCTCTCTTGAATTGCTGTGTACATGTTAAATGCAGATTTTTCTTTAACCAAATCAAGTTGCATAAAATCTTGCATAGTCAAACGATACAAGTCAATTGGAGTTTTTGCAAAACCTTTTGTATAAAGCTGTTCGATTATAGAAGGTCCGATTTTGTCAATATCCATCGCATCTTTCGAAACCCAATATTCAATTTTTGCGCACCTTTTGGCGTGGCAATCAGGGTTGTCACAGTACAAATTCACCTCGTCCTCGTGAGTTGTTAATTTGGAGTGACAAGACGGGCAAAGTTCAGGCGGAGCGTACTCAGGCAGCTTGTAATGTTCTTCATCTTCAATAACTTTAACCACTTTCGGGATAATTTCTGCTGCTTTTTTTATATAAACCCTATCGCCAATTCGGACATCAAGCCTTCCGACTTCATCAAAATTGTGTAAACTTGCACGTGCGACAGTGCTTCCACCCAACTGAACAGGCTCTAAGATTGCAACAGGTGTAATTGCACCGGTTTTACCAACGCTAACTTCAATATCCAAAAGCTTTGTCGTAACTTCTTCCGGTGGAAATTTAAAAGCGGTTGCCCATTTCGGCGCACGAGAGGTAAATCCCATTTCTTGCTGAACCAAAATATCATTCACTTTGATTACAACGCCGTCTGTTGCATAGTCAAGTGAAAAGCGCTTTTCGTCCCACTCTTTGCAGTATTCGACCGCCTCGTTGGCGTTTTTACAAAGCCTGATGTTTGGATTAACCTTAAACCCTAATTTTTTTAAGTACATAAGACTTTCGTAATGCGTTTTTGGCTCATCTTTTACGCCACCCGTAAAAATAGCAGTGTAACAAAACATTGACAAGTCTCGTTGTGCCGTAATCTTGCTATCTAGTTGCCTAATTGAACCTGCAGCAGCGTTTCTTGGGTTTGCAAAAAGTTTTTCACCCTTTGCCAAATTCTCTTTATTCAATTTTTCAAAAGATTCTTTTGGCATATAAACTTCGCCACGAACCTCAACACTCACGGGCTCAAAGAGTTTCAAAGGGATTGCTTTGACAGTTTTTAGGTTGTTTGTAATATCTTCACCCGTAATTCCGTCACCACGAGTTACACCACGGACGAAAATCCCGTTTTCGTAAGTCAAAGCCATTGCAAGTCCGTCAATTTTTAGTTCGCAAACGAGTTCTTGCTCTCCGTATTCTTTGACAATTTTTTTGTACCAATCGTCGGTCAAATCCTCGTAGTGGTAAGTGTTATCAAGGCTGTAAAGTCTGTATTTGTGCTTGTATGGAAAGAATTTTTCGCTAATCGAGCCGACACGTTGTGTCGGGCTGTCTGGAGTCACAAAAAGTGGATTTTCGCTCTCTAGTTTTTTTAGTTCCGCAAACATTTTGTCGTACTCGTAATCGCTAATCGTCGGATTATCTTCAACATAGTACTTGTAATTTGCTTTGTTTATTTCGTCTTTTAAAAAATTTATTCTATCTATTACCATGATTTTCTTCTTTGTGATTTAATGCTGGCGGGGTAGGTACACCGCCCTACTTTTTTATATTAAGTGAAAGATGAAAAGTGAAAAGACCTTTTCGCTCGCTACGCTCGATAATAACTTTTGTGCGTTAGCACCGATATGAACTTTTCACTTTTCAAGTCTCACGTTTCACGGCAATTCTTACATCACCATCAACAATTCTCTAATAACTTTTGTTGCCACTGCGGTTGAAACGCCTGATGCGTCATAATCAGGAGCCAATTCTACGACGTCAGCACCAACGATATCAAAGTTTTTCAGATATTCAAACCAGCCCATAAGCTCATTGAATTGCATTCCGCCACTTTCCGGAGTCCCAGTCCCAGGCATTACAGATGGATCAAGGCAGTCCAAGTCTACTGTTACAAATATCTTTTTACCCTTCAACTCGTCAAGTTCAGAATACTTGTGGATAAGAGTGTTGTGCTTTTTCATAAACTCCCACTCTTCTTTCATTCCGGAACGAATTCCGATTTGTTTAAGATTTTCAGGGCCTACGATTTTTGATGCGTGGCGAATTACGGCAGAATGTGACATTTCTTCCCCCAAATACTCTTCTCTCAAATCTGTATGAGCGTCAAAATGAACAATCGCCAAGTTGTCATAAAACTTTGCAACAGCTTTGATTTCAGGCAATGTTACAAGGTGTTCACCGCCAATTCCAAAAACCCTTTTGCCGTCCTTATAAATTTGTTCAACATTTTCTTCAATCAAATCAAGTGATTTGTACGTGTTCCCTAGAGGGAATTCCAAATCTCCTGCATCGTGAAAATTCACATCTTCCAAATGCTTGTCAAAGCGAGGAGAGTAATCTTCTAACCCCCAACTTGCAAGTCTGATTTGCTCCGGTGCAAATCTTGAGCCAGAGCGGTAAGATACCGTTCCATCAAACGGCATTCCAAGCATAACTATATCTGATGAGGCGTAATTTTCATTTTGCCCTATCCAATTTCTATCCAAAAATGGTCCTTTTAGCATAACTTTCTCCTATTTTTATTTTTAAGTTTATAATAAATAAAAGAATTTTTCAAAAAGTTATGTTGAACCTTGATTTTTTGCGAGAAATAATTAAAATATATATATGAAAAAGTTTTTATTAATTTTAACTGCAATATTTTTGACAGCGCAAGTTTCTTTGGCGGAAACGAATTATGAACAAATTTATAGAGATTTGGATCCGGCGGATTTTTCTTATGTTCATAATATCGACCCTGGGGAAATGTATGATGTGCAAAACACGTCTTGGTCTCCGTATCCGCTTTTTAGACTTACGTCTCCTTTATTTTTTAAAAACACAACAATCGAGCCGGGGTATTATCTTTTGACCCCTCGTGAACACAATGGGAATTGGTATATTTTGTTTAAAGAACAAGGCAAGGTGAAATATATTATTCCTGCTTATGACCGAGAAGTTGTACCAATGGGATTTTATGACGCAAATTTGCCGAAGGCAAAATTGACACCGTCGCAAAAATTCCAAGTGAAATTATACGACTTTGTCGGAAAACACGTCAAAAGTTCTCAAAGGAAACCGGCACCTGACACATATCTTGAAACAACCGATTTAGAAAACAATTTTATCTCAATCGTAATCTATTGGGGCGATTACAGATATTATATGGTAATGCGCACGGTTAAATTGTAATCGGCTTTTTCAGTCGTTTAGTTTGCCAAGCTAAATTACTCTTCGTCGTCGATTTCTTCTTCTTTTTTAATGCTATCAACAACCATTTTAGCCATTTCTTTGGCAATAATCTGTTGGGTTGCTGCAGGACAGTTTTGAAGCATGTTCATTGCTGTTCTCAAAGTGCTGTCAATATCATACCAACGACCTTTTCTGTTGTCGTCAAGTCCAGAACCTACGGCGTTGATAATGTCTTCAACTGCTTCAAATTTTTCGTCTTCAATGTTGTGCTCAATGATGATTTTAATCAAATTTAGCGCAATTCTAATTTGAGTTTCATCGTCTGTTTCTTCCAAAGTTCTAACTGCTTGTGACAAAACAGGGTCTTTGTCATACCAACGTCTGTGCTGATTTGTGTACTCTTCTTTCATACTTCTCTCCTTCTTATAAGCTTATTATGAAGTTTTTTTGTGTATATGTCAAGTTTTTGTCCTAGTTCAGCACATATTAGACTAAGCACATTTTTCTTTTAATTTATAGTAATATTCCATCGGTGTCAAGTAATCAAGGCTTTGGTGCATTCTTTCGCAATTGTATTTGTACTCAAATTTTCTTAATAATTTCCTTGTTTCTTCTATTTTATCTGGGATTTCGTACATATTCCAAAACTCATATCTATAGGTTTCATTTGCTCGCTCTACATAACAACTCATTTTTGGACTTCGTGGTGGTAAGACGTACAATTTTATTTGTTCTTGCTCACAATAATCTTCAAGCTTTCCCATAAATTCACTGCCTCCATCTACTTGGATACTTTTTATCTCAAATTCAAATTCTTTTTGTTCTTCTTTTAAAAATGGGAGCCTAAAAAAATAGGGGTTAGTCTAATATGTGTTTGAACTGGGACACCCTATAAGCAAAAAACGAAGCCGAAATCGACTCAGGCTTTTTATATAAACCATTGATTAAACTACTTTACCAATTTTTCAACTTATGCTATAACAGGGTTATGAAAAACTTTGCAATTTGCTACAATCAAGAGATTTCTCATTCGGTTGAGATTAAGGATAAACTGGGTCAAATACTTACCCAAAAGGGGATTACAGCCGAAGTTTTAGATATTGACAATCTTAAAGGCGGATTTGATTTTGTATTCGTAATCGGTGGGGATGGCACTATTTTAAAGACAACAAGGTTTTACGCAAAATTTAAAACACCTGTTTTTGGGATAAATCTCGGTCGTTTAGGATTTCTTTCTCAATCGTCAAAAGAAGAAATTGAAAAATCCGTCGATAAAATTTTAGCCGGCAAATTCGTTGTAGAGGACAGAATTATGCTCGAAAGTGGGAATTTCACAGCTCTCAACGATTTTGTAATAAAAGGTTGCGATCTTGGGCGAACTTCAAGTTTTTCCCTAAAAATAAATGACAAATTCGTATGTGACTACTTGGCAGACGGGATTATTGTTTCAACTCCAACCGGCTCAACAGCTTACGGCTTATCTGCTGGGGGACCAGTTTTAGCACCATCTTTAAAAGCATTTGTAATCGTTCCGATTTGCCCGCATACACTGACTGCAAGACCGATTGTCATACCGGATTATGAAAAAATCACAGTTTGCACAGACAAAAAATCAAAATACGTTCTTTCAACAGACGGACAAGAACTTTTTGAATTTGACAACGAAATTGAAATAAAAAAAGCAACTTATACCGCCAAATTGGCACTTTTGGGCGATTCTGAATTTTATTCGATTTTACAGAACAAACTTCATTGGGCTATGCCACCGGCGTATGCAAAGTAAGTGAATGGTGAATAGACCTTAACAATTGCGATCATACCAAAATTATTTTCGAGCGGAGCGAGTTATTTGAACTACTCACTATTCACCGTTCACCATTCATGACTATCAATTATTAATTTTTGTTCATAATTATTTAATTTTTCTTGTACATTTTTTCTATTTAAAATAGTATGTTAGTATATTGTTAAAGTAGATAATATTATAATCATATAAAAGAGGTAAAAACAGTGGAAAATTTCGTATCAGATATCTTTGCTAAAAAAGATGATTCAGCAAGTAATGATCAAACTCAAAGACCTCCTGTAAACCCTACTAAAATCAAAGTTATTGGTGTAGGCGGCGGTGGCGGAAATGCCGTTAATCGAATGATTAAAGCCGGTTTGTCAGGCGTAGAATTCTGGCTAATGAACACAGATTTACAGGTTTTGGAATATGGTCAAACAAAAAATAGAATTCAGTTAGGTTCTAAATCTACATCAGGCTTAGGCGCCGGTGGCGATCCTTCAGTAGGCGAGAAAGCAGCTGAAGAAGCTCAACAAGAAATTACTGAAGCTCTAGACGGTGCTGATATGGTATTTATCACTGCCGGAATGGGTGGCGGAACTGGTACTGGTGCTGCTCCGGTTGTTGCTAAAATTGCTAAAGAATTAGGAATTTTGACAATCGCAGTTGTTACAAAACCTTTCAGCTGGGAAGGTCGTAAAAGACAAAACCAAGCTAACCAAGGTTTGGAAAAACTAAGAGAAGCAGTTGATGCAGTTATCGTTGTTCCTAACGACAAATTGTTACAAGTTGTTGACAGACAAGTATCATTGACAGAAGCATTCGTAATCGTTGACGAAGTTCTATTAAGAGGTGTTCAAGGTATTTCTGACATCATCACAGTTCCTGGACTTATCAACGTTGACTTTGCAGATGTTAAATGTGTAATGCAAGCTTCTGGCTCTGCATTGATGGGTATTGGTCGTGGACAAGGTGAAGGCAGAGCTGTTAAAGCTGCTGAAATCGCTATCAATTCTCAATTACTTGAATCTTCAATCAACGGTGCAACTGGTGTAATCGTTAATATTACAGGCGGACCTGATATGACATTGCACGAAATTTCAGATGCTGCAAACATTATCCATGATGCAGTAAATGATGATGCAACAGTTATTATCGGTACAGCTGTAAACGAAAATATTCAAGGAGAAATCCAAATTACTGTTATTGCGACAGGTTTTGAAATGAAAACTCAACAAAAACCTGAAGAAAAAACTAGCGCAAAACAATTGAGTGCTTCTGATTTCTTTGCAGGAACATTCAACAATAACGCTGGAAACGCAACAGTTTCTCCTCAACCAGCAAGAAGAAGTTCAATGCCTGAAGTTTCTCCAAGCTTCACAAACATTGAAATTCCAGATTTCTTGAAAAAATAGTTCACACTAATAATAGACGAAGTATGAAAGAGAAAATAGGCGATTGAAAAGTCGCCTATTT